>Ga0213868_10000215_pt1 | contig 53752 bp, 39 predicted proteins | sample PICome_9_FD_160087 | JGI IMG/M metagenome (GOLD analysis project Ga0213868, IMG submission 160087) | Coastal seawater microbial communities near Pivers Island, North Carolina, United States - PICO127 | ecosystem: Environmental > Aquatic > Marine > Coastal | place: USA: North Carolina...
AAATCCAATAATGATTGCACTTTTTAAGTTTGAATATTTTTTTTGAAACTCAGGCAATAAAAAACCTCTCCATCCAAGCTCTTCTCCCAAAGGTCCAGCATACAATCCCGCTAATAATATTGTTGGTATCGATAGATATGCCATTTTATCAAAACCTCCAATCTCTCCAATAAACTGGCTGTAAAGTGCAATGCCAATAATGACAAATATTAGAGGTAAAAGAATTAGGTATACATAATATTTTAAAGGAACTTTCCATATAAAGAGCTTCTTGATTAATTCAAATACTCCTATAAGTCCATCAAAGAATAGAGTTGTAATTATTGCGGAAATTGTTGGTCCATATACCCCAACAAAAAAGAAAACTAAAAATTTACCGATTGACTCTTGATTAATTCCGTCTGATAGGTAGTTTAATCCAATAATCCAAAATATCCAAGACCACAAAAAGGTCAGTATTAAGAATACAAATAATTTTTTCCTATTCATTTTTTTTAAATAAGTGCCAACAACTGGCTAAACGCAATTGTGTTTAGACTTATTGTGGTTATTTATTTAAAAACATTAATTAACTATTCAGCCTATTAAATGTTGTAATATTTAGTCTGGGAATGAATATTTAAATACTATAATCAACTTAAACCTTTAAAATTTGAGTTTTTTGATAAATTGATTTCAGAATATTTAGCTAGTCTTTTAATTTTGAAGTATTAAAGAATATTAGAGTTAGATTTTATATTAGATCAATTATCGTAATTATTATTTTTTTTTGAAATCTTAATAATTAAACGATATGTTCTAATTGTTATATTTTTACCCTTAGAGGTAGGTGAAAATTCCATATTCCATATATTAAAGGTGTTTTAATTAAGAATCATAAAAAATAATATTATATTTGGTCAACCAGATTGGTTAACCAATTTAATCATTATAAAATGCGTTTAAAATTATTTAGTCTTGTTACATTTTTAGGCCTAATTGGCTCTAATTGTTCTAATAGCTACGAGAGTGAAGTTATTGTTGGACCTATTACTATTGAGGCGCCAGACGATAATTCTTCTAATGATGTTCCAGACCAAACCTCTAATTATGCAGACATTGATTTTTCTAACTGGAAAGTAACATTACCTGTAGATGAAAGTAATAATGGAAGTCCTGATGAATATCAGCCAGCAGATTTGATTAATGGTGGATATCGTACTAATACTTCTATTCAGCCATACATGTATGATGATTTAAATGACAGTTCTATTGAGTTTTATACATTTCCAGGAGTTTCTACTACAAATAGTTCGTATTCAAGAACTGAGCTTCGTGAGCTAGAGAATCCTTCAAATGCAAAAGATAATTGGACGCTACAGGAAGGCGGAACAATGACTGGAAAATTGAAAATTGTAGAAATTTCTGAAGATAATGAAAACGCTAATCGAGATTATCACAGAACAATTATCATGCAGATTCATGGTATAAGGTCTGAAGAACAAATGGCGACTCATGGTTTTTCCTCTAATAATGGACCGCCATTAGTCAAAATCACTTGGATTGACGGTTATATTTGGAGCTATAAGAAATCACTTGTTAATGAGAATACAACAGGAAATGATTTGTTAGAAAATACAAGCGCTACTTGGTCAGATATTAAAGTTAATTTGGGTTATGTTGGTTTTGATGATTTTGATTTCAAAATTATAGCAAGCGATGGAAGACTAGAAGTTCAACTTAACGATAACGAGCCTTATGTTTATGAAGATATAAGCCTAGAAAAGTGGCCATTTGAAAATTATTTTAAAGCTGGTAATTATTTAGGTTCTACAGCAGAAAATGCATTTTCAAAAGTTAAATATTATAATTTATCTGTTACTCATTAATACTAATTATAAAATCTAATATGAATTTTAAAATATCAACGTCAAATTTCAGTAAATATTCCTTAATTATGGGTGTTTTTTTAATATTCAGTAGTTGTACTGATGGTAAAAAAAATACTACTATTACTGATGCTGAAAAGACTTCAACAAAAAAGCCAAACGATGTCATTCCTTTTTTTCAACATTGGAATTTAATTTTGGGTGACGGTACAAATTCTGGATCAGCTACAGATTTTGAAAATAAAGACTTCTTCTATACTCAAAATGATGGTGAAAGCGACTGGGTAGTTTTTAAAACACCAAATGCAGGAAATACTCATGGTACATCTAATAATACAAGAACAGAGTTGGCACAATTAAAAAAGTGGACGCCAATGATGGATGCTAAAATGAATGCAACACTAAAAGTTGTAAATGTGTCAACGACTGGTGATGCTCGTGTTGCAGCGACTTATTCGGTTGTGGTCGGTCAGATTCATAGTGCAGATGGTCATGAAAATGAACCTCTAAAAATATATTACAAAAAATTTCCAGGACATACTAAAGGTTCTGTTTTTTGGAATTATGAAATAAATACAGCAGGTGATGATAATTCTGGTCGTTGGGATTATTCAACTCCGGTTTGGGGTTATAGTTTTGCAGATATTGGAACAGAGGCAAACGTATATCCACCAGAGCCAAAAGAAGGTATTGCTTTAAATGAAGAGTTTAGTTATGAAGTAGAAGTTAAAGACGGAATGATGTATCTAAAGTTTATGAGCAAAGGTCATGAAACTAAAACCTTTACAAAAAATCTGATTTCATCAGAATATACAAAACGGTCTGATATACCAGAACAAGTAGAAAATTTATTCGTGCCAATAGGACAAGATGGTGTCGAAAACGAAAAAGCTTATAAAGGTCAAGGCCTATTCTTTAAATTGGGATGTTATAACCAAACAAATGGAAAAGACCCTAAAGTAAATAAAGTATGGTGTTCAGGTGCAGAAACACATGGGGGTAATTTAGAAAAACAATATGCAGATGGAAACTATGCAGAAGTTTGGTTTAAGTCTGCGAATATTGAGATTAGTGATGATGCTTATTCTAATGACGGTTATTTTAAAGCAAATGATGGTTTAAGTAAAAAGGTTGTTTACCCTAATGAAGTTATTCCGTTTATGGATAAATTCAAAATATTATTAGGTGACGGAACACATGTGGAGGATTTAGTAGAGTTTCAAAATGATGATTTTTTCTATACCGTAATTGATGGTACAAGACGTTGGGTTGTATATAAGACACCAAATTCTGGAGTAACTTCAAAAAACTCAAGCAATACTAGAACAGAATTACACGAAAAAAGAGAATGGACACCTGAAGAAGGTGGAAAGCTAACAGGAACATGTAAAGTTATGCAAGTTTCGGTTTCTGGAGATGCGAGAGTAGCAGCTTCATACTCAACAGTTGTTGGCCAAATTCATAGTGGCGAGGGTCACGAGAACGAGCCTTTTAAAGTGTTCTATAAAAAATTTCCGGGCCACACAAAAGGTTCTGTTTTTTGGAATTATGAAATTAATACAGCTGGTGATGATAATTCAGGACGTTGGGATTACTCAAGTGCAGTTTGGGGTTACGATATGTCAGTTGTTGGTAAAAGCAAAGACGATTTTCCAGCAGAACCAAAAGATGGAATTGAGTTAGGTGAGGAGTTTAGTTACGAGGTCAATGTATATAAAGGCATCATGTATTTGACCTTTAAAAGTGAAGGTCATGAAACTAAAACATTCACTAAGAACTTAATTAAATCAGAATACGTAAACAAGTCCGACATGCCAGAACAAACTAAAAAACTGTTTGTGCCAATTGGTCAAGATGGTGTAGAGCGTGCAACAGCATACAGTAATGAGTTAGGCTATTTTAAACAAGGTGCGTACAACCAAACTAACGGAAAAGACCCTGAAAAAAATATGGTCTGGTGTGCAGGTGCTGAAACTTATGGAGGCGATATTTCTAAACAATACGAAAACGGATGTTATACCGAAGTTTGGTTTAGGGAAGCTACCCTGGGTGTTGGAACAAAACCAAATAATTAAATTTAACGACTGCAACAGCGGTTTCTAGTATATAAAACTTCATTTATAATAATTTTAATAAAACTAATATTTTACTTTTTATATAAACGATGATGAAATATTTAATTTCTATTATTTTAATAGTTGCGAGCTGTAATCTTGCTCATGGACAGTTAGTTTCAACAAATTCTGAACTAAATATTGCTATATCCAACGCTTCTGCGGGTACAACCATAATATTAGCAGATCAAATCTGGACAGATGTTCAAATAAATATAAATAAAAATGGGACTTCCGATAACCCAATTATTATTAAGGCACAAACCCCTGGAAATGTATTTTTCGAAGGGCGTTCAAATATCAGTCTAGGGGGTTCTTATATTATTTTTGAAGGTGTTATTTTTCAAAATGCTTCAGGGCTTATTACAAGTGGTGATAAATTAGAGCCAATAATAGAATTTAGAGATACAAGTAATAATGATTGTGTTAATTGCCATGTAAGGAATATTAAAATTGATTCCTATAATGGATCAACAAGCCAAGAAACACTCAAATTTAAATGGATTATTATTTATGGAGAATATAACGAAGTGAGTTACAGCTCTTTTATTGGAAAAAATGGAGTAGGTAGTATAATAAACGATAACCATAATAATTCAACACCAGATTATTCTAAAATACATCATAATTATTTTGCTGATAGAGTACCTGTAAATAACGATGTAAATGGGTTAAATGATCAAGATGCTATCCGAATAGGTGTAAGTACAACATCACTTTCCGATTCATTTACAGTAGTCTACGATAATTTTTTTAACAATTGGTCAGGTGAAGTTGAAATTATTTCTAACAAGTCGGGGAGTAATAAATATTATAATAATACTTTTAGAGATTATCAAGGAACATTAACTTTAAGACATGGAAATAATACTGAAGTTTTTGGAAATTATTTTTTTGGAGACAATAATGCTTTTTCTGGAGGTGTAAGGGTTATAGGCGAAGATCATAAGGTATACAATAATTATTTTGAAGGACTTAGATATAGAAAGCCAAGTGGCGCTGTTTCTAATACTACAGGAGCTCTCAATATAACGAATGGAAAACCAGGTTCGGCATTAAATGAATATTACCAAGTTAAAAATGTAAAAATAATTAATAATACACTTGTTGATTGTGATTTAGGGATTAGAGTAGGAACAGTACAAAACAGTTCTACAACATTAGCACCAGAAAATATTATTATTGCAAATAATATAATGCTGGATTCCAGTATTTCAGCATTACAAGAAACAACAACACCTACAGGTACTTCAACTTACGAGGGAAACATTACTCAAAACGGAAGTTGGGACTTAATAAATGGAGAAAACTCAAATCAAACTGTAGCTTCAGGATTGTTAGTAACCGGAACAGAATTTTATAGATTAGTATCTGGAAGTACTGCTATTAACGCAGGTATAGGAAGCTACCCGTTTTTAGTTACTGATATTACAGACGGTCCTAGAACTTCTAATTTTGATGCAGGTGCAGAAGAATTTAATTCAGGAGGTGCCAATCTGCCTTATTCAATCGAAGATGTTGGAACTAAACTTGGTTTTGGCGCACTTGAAACCCTAAGTTTCCAAGATTATAACATAGACAAAGAATTAAAAATTTATCCAAACCCAGTAAAAGGAAATTTATATATCGCCTTAAAAGATGAAAATATTGGGAATGTTGAGGTAGTAGATTTGCTTGGAAGAACTGTAAAACAAAATTATATTGCTATATCTACTGGGGAAATTGATTTAACAAACCTTCCCATAGGTACATATATTGTAAAAATCAAAAATAGATTTAAAAGAATAATAAAATATAAATAAAACCAAATGAAACGATTTAGCGAAAAATATATAGTTACAAAAAATATCGAATGGGAAGTTCTTGGCGGAGGTGTATCAAGAAAATTTTTAGGTTATGATAATCAAATTATGATGGTTAGGGTAAAATTTGATAAAGGTGCGTTAGGTGCACCACACCAACATTTTCACACCCAAGCTACTTTTTGTGTATCAGGTAGGTTTGAATTTGAAATAGATGGAGAAAAGCAAATTGTAGAGGCTGGAGATGGTGTTTATATAGAACCCAATTTATTGCATAGTGCAGTTTGTTTAGAAGAGGGCGAGCTTATTGACACCTTTAGCCCGGTAAGAGAAGATTTTTTAAGCGGAGACAAAGTATCTTATTTTGGTGATAAATCTTAAAATTATATACTTAAAATTTGATATTAAAATTTAGTTGTCAATAGTTTAGAATTGAATTTACCCCACTCGTTACCGAGTTTAACAGATTTAAGTTACGAAAACGTTTTAATTAATAAATTTTATATATATTTGGTAGACCAGATTGGTTAACCAATTTTTTTTGTCAAAATTTAAGTTGGATAATTCAGTCAAAAAAAGAAATCAATATTAACTAATTATTAATTTATGAAATTTAAATTTAAATCACTTTTAGTACTACTCGTGATGTTTTGCTTTGCTGCACATGCTCAAGATGTTAAGACTATAAGTGGAAAAGTAATTTCGAAAGCAGATGGACAACCTGTTCCTGGTGTAAATATTCTAATAGTGGGTACTACAACAGGTACATCCACTGATTTTGATGGTAACTACACAATTGAAGCAAAGGTTGGTGATGTTTTACAATTCTCTTACATCAGTTTTAAAAACCAAATTATTACTGTTGGTGAGTCTAACACAATCGATGTTAGTTTAGAAGAGGATACTAATACTTTAGACGAGATTGTCGTAATAGGTTATGGTACTCAAAAAAGAAAGAATCTTACAGGAGCGATTACAAAGCTTAAAAATGAAAAACTAGACCAAATAGCAGTAGCTCGTGTTGACGAGGCTTTAGTTGGTCAGGTTTCTGGTGTGCAAATTGCAGCAACAGAAGGTGAAGCCGGTTCTGCTCCAACAATTCGTATTAGAGGTACAGGTTCTATTACTAGTGACGCAGGTCCTCTAGTAGTTATTGATGGAATTATAGTAGACAGTGAATTTTTGGCGAATTTAGACATGAATGATGTCGAATCTTTTTCTGTGCTTAAAGATGCATCCTCAGGAGCAATATATGGTTCTCGTGGTGCCAACGGTGTAATTATTATTACAACAAAAAACGGTAAAGAAGGTAAGACACAGTTTAACTACAATGCTTTCACAGGTTTTAAAGAAGGTATTCAGAATGATAAAATTTACTTTTCGATTTTAGACTGGGCACAAAGAGAGCTTGCAGCAACAGGTGTTTTGTCTGACAAAACAAATTATAAATTATCATTAGGTGTCGATCAAGACTGGCAAGATATTATAATAGAAGGTGGTAAAATAGAAAGTCATTCATTCTCGGCAAGAGGAGGAAGTCAGCGTACTAAATATAGTGCGTCCTTAAACTATTTACATGATGAAGGTGTTTTGTTAACAGATGATTTCAAAAGATATACAATGCGTCTCAAGGTAGATTCTAAAGTAGGAGATAATTTCAGAATGGGAGCGCAAATTGCACCCTCATATTCTCGTAGAAGGCGCTTTGATGGTTCAACTCATGATATTTTAAGACAGCCACCATGGTTGCCTTTGTATCATAATGAAAATACGATTCAGTTTGTAGATAGAGCAAATTATCCAAATGTTCAGGTAGGTGATTATGCGGTACAAAGACATTTTGATAACTACGATTTTTTTAATGATGGTAATGAAGTAGATATTAGTACAACAAGTAACACCAATCCTGGTGCAAAAGTTTTGGAGCGTGATAGAAACGATTACCGTTTCAGAATGCAAGGTTCAGTCTTTGGTGAGTATAAGATAATTGATGGTCTTAAATTTAAGTCTCAGTTTAACGCAGATTACTCTCATATAAGACGAGACAGATGGCAAGGTACAAAAGCTAGTCGTAATGGAGTAGCTGCAACTCAGTTAGATATTTCCAATGAAACTCGTATATATGTTGCGTTAGATAACACTTTGTCATACAACAAAAAAATAGGTAAGCATGATATTAATGCAGTCCTTGGTGCCTCGGCAGAATCATTTGCTTGGAATATTGAAAGCGCAAGAGGAATAGGATATTCTTCAGATTTTGTGCAAACTCTAAATGCAGCATCACTAATTTCTTTAGGATTTTCAGAAAAATATCAAGAACGTTTATTATCTACTTTCGTAAGAGCAAATTATGCTTACGATGATAAATATTTATTATCTATTAGTGCCAGAAGAGATGGTTTTTCAGCTTTTGGACCTGATAATAAATATGGAATTTTCCCATCTATTTCTGCTGGTTGGTTAGTGTCTAACGAATCATTTTTAGAAGACAACGATGTGCTTAATTATCTTAAAATAAGAGCAAGTTATGGTGTTACTGGAAACAATGCATTTGATATAGGTAGTGGTACTTTTAGAAATCAGATTAATAGTTACCCTTTCCAAATATTATTAGGGCCTTCATCTGCAGTATTTAATAATTCAGTTTCAAATGGATTCAATCCTTTGAATATTGCTAATCCAAATTTAGGTTGGGAACGTTCTATTGAAATTAACCCAGGTGTAGACTTTGGTTTCCTTAATGATAGAATAACTGGTTCTTTTGATTATTACACTCGTACTAGTGATGATTTGTTACTAGACGTTCCGGTTCCTGTGGCTTCAGGTTTCTCTAATGCTCTTCAAAACAGAGGTGAAGTACAGAACAGAGGTTGGGAGTTAGAATTAAGAACTCAAAATATTAAAAGACAAAAATTCCAATGGAATTCAACTTTTATAGCGTCTCGAAACGAAAATGAATTAAAAGATTTTGCACAGTCTAACGGTCAAATTTCTAATGTTGATAATAAGAGAGCTGCTGAGTGGATTAATTTAGTAGGTAATCCAATATCATCATATTATGGCTGGGTTGTTGATTCAGAAATAGACAGTCAATATATCGCTAGACCATGGGAACGTGTTGGTCAAACCAACAGAGAGGTTATTGTAAAAGATTTAAATGGTGATGGTCTAATTGATGACGATGACAAAACAATTTTAGGTGATCCATATCCGGATTTTGTTTGGAGTATTGGTAACGAGATTAAAATAGGTAATTTTGATATGAATTTCTTATTCCAAGGAAGTCATGGTGCAGAGATTAGAAATATAGGAGATCAATATATTTTCCGTCATTTTGGGTCTTCTAGTGTTGCAGATTCTGGTGCATTAGTCAATGATGGTGTTATAGCTAACACAACTTTTGTTAAAGAAAAAATATTTACCAATTCTATAATCCAAGACGCATCTTATGTTGCATTGCGTACAGTCAACTTAGGATACAATTTCCCTACAGAAGTAGCAGAAACATTATCACTTACTAAGTTAAGAGTATACCTAACGGGACAAAATTTATTTTATTGGTTTGCAGATGATTATACAGGTTTAAATCCTGAGTCAATAAACAACACAAGTCCTACAACATATGGTTACCAAAGAGTTGGTTCACCTATAAATAGAACAATAACTTTAGGACTTAATGTAGGGTTTTAATTAAAAGATATACAATCATGAAAAATTTAAAATATATAAAATTTGTGGTTTTAGTTTTAGTACTATCTTCTTGTGAAGATTTCTTAGAGCCATCACCAACTTCGGTTATAAGTTCAGAAGACTTTTACCAAAACGAACAACAACTTATTGAAGGTGTTATTAATATGTATGACGGCTTACAAGGTGTAAACGATACGAGTAACAATACAAACCACGCTACACAGATCGAGTTTTATGTGACCGAAATGCGTAGTGACAATACTAGAACAAAAAGTGGTGAAGGTGAAGCTGCTCAATTTGATGATTTTGCGATACAGCCAACTAATAGTTTTATAGCGGATTACTATCGTAGCTTTTTTAATGTAATTTTTAGAGCTAATACTGTATTGGCTAATCTAGATGTAGCATCTGCTGCTACTAAAGATCAAATAGAAGCTGAGGCTAAGTTTGTACGTGCACATGCTTATTTTAACATGGTACGCCTTTATGGAGATTTGCCTTTGGTTGATAGATTAGTAACTGCAGCAGATGGTACAGATATCTTTTACGATAGAAGACCAACTTCAGAGATTTACGATTTAATAGAGTCAGATTTGATGAGTGCTGTAAATAATCTAGATAATAGTGGTTCAAGAAATAGAGCTTCAAAAGCAGCAGCGCAAGCATTATTAGCTAAAGTATATTTAACGCAAAACACTAATTACTTAGAAGCACAGATTCTTCTAGAAGACGTGATGACTTCAGGTTATATATTAGAGCCTAACTTTAGTGATGTGTTTTTTAACGAAGCAAATTCTGAAGTTATTTTTTCTATAGGTTATACATCAGGTATTTCAACAGATAGTCAAAATTTCTCTGCAGAGTGGCTAAATGGTGTAGGTAGAACAGTTGGTGTAAATTATGCAACCCAAGATGCAGTTGCTGCATTAACTGCTAATGCCGATGATGTAAGAGCTGCAGTAGCTTTTAGAGCAGATCCTTTACAACCTACCCAAAACCAAGTTACGAAGTACTTACCGGATGGTGCTGATGGTGGAGATGATGGTAAAACATTTTCTTTTGATGCACGTTTGGCAGGCAATGACTGGATAGTTATACGCTATGCCGATGTATTACTAATGCATGTAGAGTCTATATTAGCTGGTGGTCAAGATACTTCTGTGCCATCTGCTCTAAATTCGTTCCAGCTAGTTAGAGATAGAGCAGGATTAACTGACGCAATAACTAACATAACAAAAGACGATTTACTCGCTGAAAGACGTTTAGAGTTAGCCTTTGAAAATCAAAGACTATTTGATTTAATTCGTTTTAATAAAGCTCAAGAAGTTTTATCTGCTTTTGCTAGCCAAAACGGAACCAATTTTAGCACTACAGATTTGTTATTACCAATACCTCAAAGAGAGATTGGATTAAGTGGAGGTTTATTACAACAAAACCCTGGTTACTAAAAGCAATTAAAAATGAAAAATATTAATAACATAAAAATAAACATCATGAAAAATAAAATTTTTATTATGATGGTGAGCGTATTAGCATTCACTTTTTCATGTAGTGAATTCGAGAAATTTGAGCTCCCAGAATCTGGATCTATATCAGATGAAACACCTCCAAGTGCTTCTTTCACTGGGTTTCCAGAAGAAGGTTTTGAGGAACAGTTTAGAAATTATACATTCTCTAATACATCTACTAGTGCAATAATTTATGATTGGGATTTTGGAGATGGTTCTACTTCGACAGAATTTGAACCAATGCATACTTTTGCAGCAGAAGGAACTTATACGGTTTCATTAACAGCCACTGATGCACTAGGAGTTTCTGACACTTCTGTCCAAGACATTGAAGTTGTTAGACCTGAACCACCGGCAGTATTAGACCCTGTCTTAGTAAATTCGGTTTTCGATAGATTACCTAAATCATCTGGAAGTGATTGTACATGTTCAGGATGGATTAACAGGGGACTTGGAGACCAAGGAGAATCTAGTTCAGGAAACGGATCCGATGTTGTGAAATTTGATAATCAAGAACCAGATCACGTATATCAAGAATTCGAAGTTGTTCCTAACGCAGATTATTTAGTAACCATGGATATTCGTTTTAGTGCTGTAAGTGGTGGATCGACAGAGAGTGATTTAGAATTTAGAATTTTAGCAGGTAATGGATACGATGCTGGTTATACACCAGTATATTACACCGATACTGCTTTAATGCCGCAAGGAAATTCCTCTACAGGTTTATGGGGTTATACTTCTGTAGCTCAAATGGAAGATCCAGCTAATAATTTACATGTACAAGTTTACAGTACACCAGGCGACGATAGTTATGCAACATATACATTTGGTTTTAATTCTGGAGCAAACACGAGCGTAGCACTGTTTGCAAGAGGTATTAATGGTCCAAGTTCAGGTAATTATGGATATAATAGTGCAGATGCTGAAATCCGTATGGATAACCTCGTGATTACAGCAAATAACTAATATTCGATATATTATTAATACATTTATTGTATGAAAATAGACACACTAAGTAAATCAGATAACACACAGACACTGAACCAAGTAATCTCAGGTATCAAAGAGTTAATTAACTTAAAAAACCTTGAGCCCGGAGAGAAACTACCTTCTGAACGTATGTTATCTGATAAGTTTGGTGTATCAAGAGGCTTAATCAGAGAAGCAATACAGAAATTAGAAGTGTATGGACTTTTAAAATCCAAACCGCAAAGTGGTACATTCATAGCAGATATTGGAGTCATTGCCATGAACGGCATGATAGATGATATTTTAAGGCTAGAAAATCAAGATTTTAAATCTTTGGTAGAAACAAGAATACTACTTGAATTAAAGACAGTACGTCTTGCAGCATTACGAAGAACTGAAGACGATTTGCTCAATATGAAAGCTGCTTTAAATGCTTATAAAGAAAAGGTTATTAACGGTCAAGATGCCGTGCAAGAAGATTTATTATTTCATTTGGCAATTGCAAAAGCTACAGGAAATAGTACAATCAATACTTTCATGTTAATGATAACGCCTCAAATTATTACAAACTTTGAAGAGTATCATGTTTGTGATAAAGGACTTGCTACAAAAGGGATAGAAGAGCATCAAAAAATCTACGATGCGATAGAACAACAAAACCCACAATTAGCTAAAAAGATGATGAAAAAGCATTTCAGTGTTCTTTACCAGTATTGTTATAATGTTTAAAATAATAGTATTTAGATTTCTCTAACATTAAATTAATTACTAATAGGCTTACTTTGGGTTAAATAAAGAGTTGGTTTTACTAATCGTCAATATGAATGAAAAAGAATGGTTTAAGATGGTGGGTCGTAGGACTTGTAGCTCTTGCAGCAGTTATAAATTATATAGATAGACAAGCTTTTGGAGCTTTATGGCCAGACATTGCTAAAGATTTATTTCCAGACATGGATGCCGATGGAACTAAAGCTATATATGGTACTATATCAGCTGTATTTATTTTATCTTATGCTGCAGGTCAAACAATATTTGGGAAAATATTTGATTGGATAGGAACAAGAATAGGTTTTGCATTATCAATAGGTATTTGGTCAATTGCAACTATGATTCATGCATTTGCAAAAGGCATGTTAAGCTTTTCAATCTTTAGATCAATCTTAGGTATTGCTGAAGCTGGCAATTGGCCAGGAGCAGCAAAGGCTAATGCAGAATGGTTTCCAACAAAAGAGCGTGCTTTTGCACAAGGAATTTTTAATTCTGGAGCAGCAATTGGAGGTATAGTAGCTTATCCAATCATAGGTTTACTTTCAGTTTACCTTTCTTGGCAATCAATATTTATCTGTGTAGGTTTAATTGGTTTTTTATGGTTGCTACCTTGGTTATATATAGTAAAAGCGCCACCAGAAAAACATCCTTGGTTATCAGAAGATGAAAAAACATATATCCTTTCTGGTCAAAAAAACCACGATATTGATGGCGATGGTAATTATGATGAAGGCTATAATCCTAGCACAGGAAAATTATTAAAGCATAAAGAAAGTTGGGGAGTTATAATAGCCTCTGCAGCTATTGATCCAATTTGGTGGCTATTTATAGTATGGATACCAATATACTTAAATGAAGTATTTGGGTTAGATGTAAAAGAAATTGCTTTCTCAGCTTGGGTGCCTTACGTAGGTGCAATGTTAGGAGCATGGTTTGGAGGTCTTTTAGCACAGAATAGATTAAGTGCAGGTTGGTCTGTTGACAAAACACGTAAAATGGTAATCACATTAGGTTGTCTAATAATGATTCCTTGTTTCTTTTTGCTGAAGGCACCAAGTTCTGCTACTGCGGCTGTTATGATTATGGCAGTATTACTTTTTGGTTTTCAAACAGCAATTGGTAATGTGCAAACTTTACCAAGTGATATGTTTAGTGGAAAAGTAGTTGGAACATTATCTGGATTTGCAGGTACAGCAGCAAAATTGGGAGCTTTTGGACTAACTGCATTAGTACCAATGTTAACTGAAGGTGGAAATTATACTTACGCATTTGTTATTGGAGGCGCTTTAGCTACAATTGCTTTATTAGCAGTTTGGTTGTTATGCCCAAAAATTGAACCTTTGCAATCGAAATAAAAAAACAAGTTTAAAAATAAAGAATTATAAAATGAGTAAATCAAACGGAAAAGTTGCTATAGTTACAGGTGCAACAGGTGGAATTGGATTTGAAGTAGCAAAACGATTAGGACATGATGGATATACAGTGATTTTAAACGGTATTAGTCATGATGAAGGTGCTAAAAGATTAGCAGAATTAAAGTCTGAAGGTATCGATGCTGAATATTACGATTTTGATGTTACTGACGAGCAAGCCGTAATTGAAAACATTACCAAAGTAGGAGAAAAATATGGTAAAATAGATACACTTGTAAACAACGCAGGTGGATTAGGTGGACGTTCTCGTTTCGAAGAAATGACTACCGAATTTTACAGAAAAGTAATGGCATTGAATTTAGACTCAGTATTTTTTGCGTCTAGAGCCGCTATTCCATATTTAAAAAAAGGAGAACATCCTTCAATAATTAACTATACGTCTAACGCAGGTTGGACTGCAGGTGGACCTGGAGCAGGTATCTACGGAACATCAAAAGCAGGAGTTCATACAATTACAAGAGCTTTAGCAAAAGATTTAGCAGAATACGGTATTAGAGCAAATGCAGTTTCTCCAGGAACTATTGACACGCCATTCCATGCACAAATTAAATCGACAAAGCCAGAGGTTTTCGCTTCATGGGCAAACAATATTATGTTAGGCCGATTAGGTCAGCCAGAAGATGTAGCAGGCGTTGTATCATTCTTAGCAAGTAAAGATGCTGGATTTATTACAGCCGAAACTATCCAAATTGGTGGTGGACAAGCTTTAGGAATCTAAAAATTAAAACATAAAATTAAAGAAAGCCTTTCATTAATTTGAAGGGCTTTTTTATTTTGAAGAATTACGTTCAATCAATTCAGCATTTAAAATCACTTTATCTAAAGTTTGATTAAGCGTTTCTTTTTCAACCAAATTCAAGAATGTTTTTGCTGCAGATTTTCCAATTTGGGCACTATGTTGATTTACTGAAGTAATGCTAGGTGTAACTAATGATGTAAAAGGTTCATTTCCAAAACCTACTAAACGCATATCTTCAGGAACATTTATATCATGTTCTTTCAAAATTTGAAGTGCTCCTAAAGCGGCATAATCACTTGCCACATAAACAGCATCAGGTCTATTTTTTAAAAGTAATAATTGTTTCATTTTTTCGCGACCATCTTCTAAGGTTAGTGCGCTTTCAATTAGTAATTCGTCATCAACTGGTAAATTATTAATTTTAATTGCATCAATATAACCGCGAATTCTGTTATTAAAAATTCGGGTACGACGATAACCACCAATATGGGCAATACGTTTACAACCTTTCGAAATTAAGTGATTTACAATCATATGGCTGCTGTCATAATCATTAATGCCAACGTAATCCACATTCAAATCATTTTCACCACGGTCAAATAGTATCAAAGGAATGCCTTGTGTTTTTATCTTTTCGTAATGCGATAAATCCACAGTTTCGTTCGCCATAGAAGCAATTATTCCATCAACTTGTGTGTAGAGTAGTGCATCAATATTACGGCACTCTTTGTCGTAAGATTCGTTGGATTGCGTAATGATAATATTGTAACCAGCTTTGTTTAATACATCTTCAATGTTTTCTAAAACTGAAGAGAAAAAATGACTATTGGTTCGAGGTACAATAACACCAACCAAATTACTTTTTCCTTTTCGTAATGCCGAAGCAATATGGTTGGGTTGATAATTAAGGTTTTTTGCAACTTGTCTAACTTCAACTTTACGTTTTTCACTAATGCGTGAATCGTTATTCAAGGCTTTAGACACTGCTGCAGGCGAAATATTTAGAACATTTGCGATGTCTTTTATAGTTGTTCTTTTTTTATTCACCTTGATTTTCTATATTTGCTTAAACGATTAAGCAAAAGTACGCTTTCTCTTTTAACAAATCAAAATTAATAGGTTTTGATTTTATTTTAAACCATTTGCTTAAACGATTAAGCAAAATTATTTTTCGAATAAAAAATTAACTAAATACAATGAAAAAAGTAGTCACTTTCGGAGAAATCATGTTACGATTAGCTCCACAACAATTTTTAAGATTTTCACAAGCATCAAGTTTTGATGTAGTTTACGGCGGAGGCGAATCTAACGTAGCAGTTTCACTAGCAAACTATGGTGTGCCTGTAGATTTTGTAACACGTTTACCAAAAAATGATATTGGTGCATGTGCCATGATGGAAATGCGTAAAAGAGGTGTTGGCGTAGATAAAATTATCTATGGTGGTGACCGTTTAGGTATCTATTTCTTAGAAACAGGTGCAGTAAGCCGTGGAAGTAAAGTAGTTTATGACCGTGCACATTCAGCAATTTCTGAAATTGAACCAGGTATGGTAGATTGGAAAGCTGTTTTTAAAGATGTCGCTTGGTTTCATTGGACAGGTATTACGCCTGCAATTTCTCAAGGTGCAGCAGATGCGTGTTTGGAAGCTGTAAAAGTTGCTAGCGAAATGGGAGTGACTATTTCTACAGATTTGAATTATAGAGCTAAACTTTGGACATACTGTGATGAAAAGCACAGAGAAAAAATAATGACGGAAATCACTTCTTATTGCGATATTATCTTAGGAAACGAAGAAGATGCCGAAAAACATTTCGGAATTCATCCAGAAGGTTTAGATGTTCACAAACATGGACATGATGTAAAAGCTGAAGCTTTTTTATCGGTTTGTAAGCAAATGATGGAAAAATTCCCAAGAGCTAAAAAAGTAATTACAACATTACGTGGTTCAATTTCTGCATCTCATAATACTTGGGCTGGCGTTTTATACGACGGAAATAAAATGTTCGAAACGCGTCAATATCAAATAACAGATATCGTTGACCGTGTTGGTGGTGGTGATTCATTTATGGGTGGATTAATCTATGGATTATTAAAATATCCAGAAGACGACCAAAACGCATTAGACTTCGCTGTAGCAGCGTCATGTTTAAAGCACACCATCAAAGGTGATGCAAACTTGGTAACAGTTGCAGAAGTAGAAAAATTAATGGGTGGCGACGCTTCAGGAAGAGTAGCACGATAATTATTGTTTTAGCGTTTAACTTTTTAATCGTTTAGTCGATAGAATTGTTAAACGCATAAACGATTCAACAAAAAAACATTTTTAAAATGGCAAATTTTACAAGAATAGAAGTCGCAAATGTGATGAAGCAAACAGGTTTAGTGCCGTTGTTTTATAACGCAGATTTAGAAGTTGGAAAAAAAGTAATTCAAGCATGTTACGATGGTGGTGCACGATTATTAGAGTTTACAGCTCGTGGTGATTTCGCACACGAAGTTTTTGGAGAACTAAATAAATACGTACTTAAAAACATGCCAGGTATGATTATGGGTGTTGGTTCGGTAACAGATGCCGCTAGCGCTTCACGATTTATGGCTTTAGGCGCCAACTTTATTGTTACGCCAGTTTTAAGAGAAGATATTGCAACAGTTTGTAATAGACGAAAAGTAATGTGGTCACCAGGTTGTGGCTCATTAACAGAAATTTGTAGAGCAGAGGAGTTAGGCTGCGAAGTGGTGAAGTTATTTCCAGGTGGAATTTACGGACCAGGATTTGTTAAGGCAATAAAAGGCCCACAACCTTGGACGAGCATTATGCCAACTGGAGGTGTTTCACCAACCAGAGAAAATCTAGAAGGTTGGTTTAATGCAGGTGTAACGTGTGTCGGAATGGGTTCAAAACTAATTGCAAAAGACGCAAACGGAAACTACGATTTAAATAAAATTAAAGCTGATGTTATCAACGCATTAGCAATAATTTCAGATTTAAAAGATTAAAACCTTAAGTGTGGCAATAACTATAAAACAAATATCATCTTTATCAGGTTTTTCGGTATCAACAGTATCGAAAGCCTTAAATGACAAGTTTGACATAAGTAGTGCTACAAAAAACACAATTAAAACTATCGCAGAACAGCATAATTATGTCCCTAACAATTATGCTGTTTCTTTGCGTGGTCAAAAATCCAAAATCATAGCCGTAATTTTGCCTGAAGTTACTCAGAATTGCTACAATTATGCGTTATGTCATTTGCAAAAAACTGCCGAAAGTAAAGATTATCGTATACTATTTTATCAGTCTTTTGGTTGCAGTATTAAAGAAGAAAACTTTATTAAAAGTTTGAATGACGGTTCAATTGGAGGTGTTATTCTAATTCCAGAAGGCAATAATTCCACGTACAATAATTCAATTCCACTAGAAATTCTGAATATAAAATCTTCAATGCCTTTGGAAAAGATTAAGCATAAATCCGAAGAAAGCCTCAGAAGCTTAATAAATTCAGCAGCATAAAATCTTAGTTTAAAAATGAAATATAAAAGAAGTTTTTTCGTAATCATTTTCATTTTTATAACGATTCAGCTTAAAGCTGAAATTTCATTACCCAATTTCTTTTCTGATCATATGGTACTTCAACAAAAAGAAGATATCATGATTTTTGGACACGCCAAACCTTTAGAATCTGTCGAGGTTACTTTTAACGGAATAACATTAAAAACCATAACCAGTAGATACGGAAAATGGGCTGTAATTTTTAAACCTATGAATGCTGGTGGTCCTTTTGAAATGATTTTAAAGGGCGAAAACAGCATTGTTTTAAAAGATATTTATATTGGTGAAGTTTGGTTTTGCTCTGGACAATCTAATATGGGTTGGTCGATTGAAAAATCTGAAAATGGTATCGAAGATTTACAAAACGCTAACTTTGAAAAGATAAAATTGCTGAATGTCAGACGCTCAATGAGTAGCAATCCTGAAGAAGATATTCATCCTAAAAATAAGTGGAAAACCAGTACAACAAAAAACGCCAAAGGATTTTCTGCAGCGGCATATTATTTTGGTAAAGCATTGTATGAAAGGTACAATGTGCCGATAGGTTTAATTCATTCATCTTGGGGCGGAAGCAACATTGAGGCTTGGATGGATCTCAAGGATTTGGATCAAAATGATCCGGCGACTCAGCAAATGGAAAAGTTCAAAACTATCGAATTAAATGAGTTGTTGAAGCTTTATAAAATAGACGAAAAAGAGTACCATAAATATTTAGATAGTGTAGATATTGGAACAAAAGAAAATTGGCAGTTACTAAAAACCGATTACTCAGATTGGAAAACTTTGAAACTACCAAAAACATGGAAAAAAACACAATTAAAACAACGTTTTGGTATTGTTTGGGTAACAAAAACAATTCAACTTTCAAAAGCTGAAATTGAAGAAAAAGCAACATTAAGTCTTGGCAGAATTGATAATGAAGACATCACTTACATCAACGGAATTAAAGTTGGTGGTTTAGTCAAAAATGATATCGACAGAATATATCGCATTCCAAACAAAGTATTAAAAGTCGGTAAAAACAGAATTGTAATTAGGGTTAAAAACCCTATGGATACAGGTGGATTTAGAAGTTCTGCTAAAGATGTATTTTTAAAAATTGGCGAAAAGAAAATATCGCTAGCCAATCAATGGAACTATAAAGTGGCGACACCAAACGTTAAAACGCCACCAAGTCGTGTGCATCCAAAATACTTGCCATCATCGTTATACAACGCCATGACAAATCCTTTTTTTAGATATAACATCAAAGGTGTGATTTGGTATCAAGGAGAAACTAACATGAGTCGCGCTGATGAATACGCAGATTTATTCCCAAAAATGATTACCGATTGGCGAGAAAAATGGAAAAAAGATTTACCGTTTTTATTTGTGCAATTACCTAATTTGGCTAACAAAAATAACCGATTACCAAAGTTTAGAGAAGCTCAGAAAAAAGCCTTGACATTAGATAATGTTGGTATGGTAACGGCAATTGACATCGGTGATGATTATAATATTCATCCTAAAAATAAAAAGGATATTGGCAACCGTTTAGCTATTGTAGCAAATGATTTAGTTTATGGAAATAAAGAAAATAATTATCAACCCGTAATTTCAAAGATTGAAACGGAATCAAATTATCTCAAAATTACATTCAAGAATGAAATTAAAATAAAAGGTGATACTTTAAATATTTTAGGTTTCGAGATTTCTGAAGATTCTAGGAACTATAAAACAGTAAGTGCGAAGCTTATAAATCCAACAACCATTAAGATTGAATATTTTAATAGTGAAGCAGTCACAAATCTGAGATATTTGTGCAAAGATGCGCCAGAAAAGGTAATGATTTATGGTGGTGAAAATTTACCATTATCACCTTTTCAAACACGATTTAAATAGCTTGAAAAGCTAATTTTTTTCAACCAAAGTCCTTATATTTACTTGACTAATCAACGACCATGACTTTCATTACCAAAGACTTTTTATTGCAATCTGATATGGCAAAAACGCTATATCACAACTATGCAAAAGCACAACCAATCATAGATTATCACAACCACTTATCACCACAACAAATTGCCGACGATGTTCAGTTTGAAAACATTACGCAAGTTTGGTTAGCTGGCGACCATTATAAATGGCGTGCGATGCGTGCTTTTGGCATCAATGAAAAATATATTACTGGTGATGCTTCAGACAAAGAAAAGTTTTTGAAATGGGCAGAGGTTGTGCCGTTTACGATTAGAAATCCATTATACCATTGGACACATCTAGAGTTGCAACGCTATTTTGGAATTACAGACTTATTATCTCCAGAAACTGCCGAAGCTATTTGGGAAACAACATTAAAAACGTTGCAGCAACCATCACATTCGGCAAATGGATTACTGAAATTAATGGGTGTTGAAGCCTTGTGTACAACAGATGACCCAGCGGATGATTTAGCGTTTCATAAAGCGATTAAATCTAATTGGAATTGTGTGCCAACATACCCAACATTTAGACCAGATAAAGCGTATGCTGTTGAAGATGCAAAAAGCTATGTTTCGTATTTAAAAGTTTTAGAAAAAGCATCCGGAATATCAATTTCAAATTATGGCGCATTATTAAAGGCTTTAGAAAATCGTGTGGATTATTTTCATGAAGTTGGTGGTCGATTATCAGACCATGGTTTAGAGCAATTATATCATTTTGAAAATTCAGATTTAGATACCGAAACTATCTTTAAAAAAGTAACTTCTAATAACAAATTATCAACTGAAGAAATTCAGTTTTTTAAAGCTGAAACGATGTTGCATTTGGGTAAAATGTACCATGAAAAAGGTTGGACGCAGCAATTGCATTTAGGCGCTATTAGAAATAACAACAAACGTTTATTAAGCCAATTGGGTCCAGATACAGGTTTTGATTCTATTGGTGATTTCTCTCAAGCAATAGCATTAAGTGGTTTTTTGAATACTTTAGACAGTTCAAACCAACTTACAAAAACCATTGTCTATAATTTAAATCCTTCCGATAACGAAGTATTTGCAACTATGGTTGGAAATTTTAATGACGGAACGGTAAAAGGTAAAGTGCAATTTGGTTCGGCTTGGTGGTTTTTAGACCAAAAAGATGGTATGGAAAAACAAATTAATACGTTGAGTAATCAAGGTTTGTTAAGCTGTTTTGTTGGTATGTTAACAGACTCAAGAAGCTTCTTGTCTTTTTCGCGTCACGAATATTTTAGACGTATTTTATGTAACCTCATCGGAAACGATGTAGCTAATGGTGAATTGCCAAATGATGAACAGCATTTAGGCAAAATCGTGAGTGATATATGCTACAACAATGCTAAGGAATATTTCAAGTTTCAGTAATTATTTAATTATAAACTTAACTACTTTGACATTTCGTTTTTGATGTAAAAATGAAAGATAATAGTCACCATCTTTCATACCAGAAATATCAATTTTATTTCTCTTGATTCGGTTTGCTGTGGATATTCGCTTTCCTTCAGCATTAAAAATGGCGATGCCGTCGTAAGTTTCAGGTTTATCGTCTTTAAAAACTAAGACGCTTTTCTTTTTATCAGCTTTTAGTTTTTTTCGTTTAGCTTTTAATTTTAGTTCTTCAAAAGTTAGAAGTTTAATTTCTTCTATGCGGAAATCATTGAAAAGTACTTCTTCATCTTTCAAGTCGCTTTTGTTTTTCAAACCGCGATAAACGCCCCATTTTGGTCTTGAAAACTTAGCGCCATCTTGCCACATATCTTTAAGACTATCTTCATATAAAAATAATGTAGAACCGTTTGAAACCTTTTTGATTTCTATATAATAGCTGCCTTTATTTCCAAAGTTGATTACTTCAGTGACTTCGACCCAATTTCCTTTTAGTAAATCTAAGTCTAAAGTTTTCATGGTAGTTTGGTCTTTAGTAGAAGTGTATCGTAATTCAAATCTATCTGGTTTTCCTGAATTTCCTTTTCTCGCTGTTAAAGTTACCATTGGTATTGATTCGTATGGACCACCAACAGATTTTATTTGGTGTAAGTGTGTGAAGCTTTTAGAGACTTTAAAGTTACTTGGTAGTTTAAATTTCCATTTGTATTCTACTGTTTCACCTTCAATAGCTAATAAGTTATCAGGCGATTGACCATAGGATTTTATTTCCACACGTTGTTTGTCATCACGTTTGCAACGGTCGTTATCAATATTTACATGCGATATAAAACGGAAGACATGTGTATTTAAGTTTTTATCGAAGATTTCATCAATATGGCGCCCAAAATCTTGATGTGCACAATCAGGAACTTCTACAACGTCATAACCTGGTGCTAAAACAGCATTAATTTCTTCGTAGGTATTTCCCGGTCCGTTTGCGCTTAAAACAACTTGTGCCCAAGAGGCTTTTATGCCTAGGATTAGAAAAGCGATAAAGTATAAAGATGTTTTCATAATTTGAAATAGATATTTGCAACTTCTATTCCAAGATACACTTTAAAACTTTTATTGTTTTATTTTTTTGCATAATGTTAATGAAATAAAACCCTTTTCCTAAACTTGAAATATTAATATTATGATTAGCGTTTTGCGATTTTTTCAACACTAATTTTCCTGAACTATCATAGATTTTTATACCATCATAATCATTAGAATCAATATTTTTTATGGAGATAATACTCCTGGCTGGATTAGGATAAAGTGAAATAGAAGCTATTTTATTTTTAAATGAAGTAGAAGATAAGGTCACATTTTCTTCGATACTAAAACTATTGAACAAAACCGTTTCGTCTTGTAAATCATCAATGGAATTCAGGCTCCTGTAAATACCCCATTTTGGTCGCGCAAAACTAGAACCATCTTGCCACATATCTACCGAAGTATCATTATAACTAAATAGTATGGAATTATCCGAAATTTTAGTAATCGAGATATCATAACTTCCTGCGTTAGCGTATAAAATGGTTTCGGTAACTTCGACCCAATGACCTCTGAATAAGTCTAAATCTGCTGTGCCAATTGTAGTTTGATTATTTATTGGCGTGTAGCGTAATTCCAATCGGTCTGGAGTAGCTTTTCTTGCTGTGAGTGTTATCATTGGAATAGATGCATATGGTCCATCAACAGATTTTATTTGGTGTAAATGTGTAAAACTTGATGAGACTTGAAAGTCCGAAGGAATTTTAAACTTCCATTTATACTGAACGATTTCACCTTCAACAGCTAATAAATTATCAGGTGATTTATCGTAAGTTTTAATTTCGGTGCGTTGTCTGTCAAAGTTTTGGCAACGGTCGTTATCAGGTGTTTTATGTGCTATAAATCTAAAAACGTTTGTATTCATTTCCGTATCAAAAACTTCATCAATATGTTCTACACTAGTAGCGTGAGAACAATCTGGGACTTCAATAACATTAAAACCTGGTGCTAAAACCGCATTAATATCTTCATAAGTATTTCCTGGGCCATTTGCGTTCAAAATCGTTTGAGCAATAGAAATTTGACAAATGCAAAAGACTAATAGTAAAAGGTAATTTGGATAGTTCATAACGTGTTAATTCAATTTATGCCAAGTCAAATAGTCTTGGTAGCCACAATGTTAAATCAGGGAAATACGTAATGATCAATAAAATCACAATCATCGCAATAAATAAAGACAACAATGGTTTTATCACTTGCTGAATTTTGAGTCCAGCTACACTACAGCCGACAAAGAGTACGGAACCAACTGGAGGTGTACAAAGTCCGATACACAGGTTCATAATCATTATAATTCCGAAGTGAATTGGGTCCATTCCTAAACTTGTTACAATCGGTAAAAAGATAGGCGTAAAGATTAAAACTGCAGGCGTCATGTCCATAAATACACCAACAAATAATAAGATAAGGTTGATGATAATTAAAATAACTATTGGATTATCGCTAATACCTAAAAGTGCAGTACTTATTTCTTGTGGAATATTCTCATAACTCATTACCCAAGACATCGCAATAGATGTTGATACGAGTAATAAAACAATTGCTGAGGTCTTTATAGTTTCAAGTAGAATTGGTGAAATGTCTTTAACCGTGATTTCCTTGTAAATAAAACCTAAAACCAAGGTGTAGATTACAGCAATTGCTGAAGCCTCTGTTGCGGTGAAAATTCCGGCAACAATACCGCCAATTACAACAACTAGTAACATTAAACTAGGAAATGCGGCCACAAATCGTTTTACAAATTCTTTTATCGAAACAAATTTATCTGTAGGATATTTTTTAATAATGGAATACACAGCTGCGACAATCATTAACGCTAATCCCATTAAAAATCCAGGAACGTAACCAGCGATGAATAAAGCTGCGATAGAAACGCCACCAGAAGCCAATGAATACACAATTAATACATTACTCGGTGGAATAATCAATCCTGTTGTTGCACTTGTAATGTTCACAGCAGCACTAAATGGTTTTGAGTAACCGTCTTTTTCCATCATAGGATTCATAAAACCACCAATCGCAGAAGCAGCTGCAACTGCCGAACCCGAAATCGCACCAAATAACATACACGAAATAATATTTACAAATGCCAATCCACCAGGAAGTGGACCAACAATCGCTTTTGCAAAATTGATGAGTCGGACGGCAATTCCACCACGATTCATAATTTGTCCTGCGAGAATAAAAAACGGAATTGCTGATAACGTAAAGCTATCCAAAGATGTTGCCATACGTTGCGCCAACGTTGTAACCGAAGGTAAAAATGGCATAGCTGTTATTAATGTAAACAATGCAGCCAAACCAATAGACCAAGCGATTGGTACGCGCAATGATAAAAACACTAAAAAGCTACAAACTAAAATAAGGACTTCTATTAAATTCATAAGTTAAGCTTTATAGGTTTTACGATTTTTAAGAAGCGTATCTATGTTGTAATAACAAACTAATAATCCAGAAATTGGAACAATCAAATAAATCAATCCCATAGGAATATTTAGTGTTGCGGAATTTTGTTCGAACTGAAAACTCAATTGTACCAAGCGTAAACCACCGATAACCATAACTGTTAAAGCAAAGAACGTCACCGATAAATACACAATCCCATCAAATAACCATTGTTTGTTTTTTACCGTTTTTTCAGGAATTAAATCTATGGCTAAGTGTAAGTGTTTCCCTGAAGCGTAAGCAGCACCTAAAAGTCCAACCCAAATCAAAGAAAAACTCGAAATCTCATCGGTTACTGTACTTGGTGAACGTAAAACATAGCGCGAAAACACCTGCAATATAACGCTTAAAAGCATTAAGGTTAAAACGCTTAAAACTAAGCGTTCTACTATTTTATCTATGGTTGCTCTCATAATTTTATGTTGTTATGTACAAGAAAGAAAACTATTATTTTTCTTTAATTGCTTTTATCAAATCCATCATACTTTTATCGTCATTAAACGACTCTAAAATACCTTTAGTTTTTTCTACAAATTGTGTTTTGTCTGGATAAAAAATTTGCACACCAGCAGCTTTCACCGCTTCTAATGATTCTTTCTCTGATGCAGCCCAAAGTTTGCGCTGTGCCTCGGTACTTTCATCTACAGCTTCGCGTAACCATTGGCGTTCTTGTTCGTTTAAACGTTCCCAAGTATCTAAGCCAATCAATAAAACATCTGGCACCGATGTGTGCTCGTCCAAACTGTAATATTTACAAACTTCGTAATGTTTTGAGGTGTAAAAACTTGGTGGATTATTTTCTGCACCATCAACAACACCTTGTTGTAAAGCTGTGTATAATTCGCCCCAAGAAATTGGAGTAGGAGAACCACCTAAATCATTAACCATGGCAACGGCCATATTACTTTTTTGAACTCTAATTTTTTTGCTGTTTAAATCCGCTGGTGAGTTAATTGGTAAGTCTTTCATATAAAAACTGCGACTTCCTGCGTCATAAAAGGTTAAACCTCTTAATCTAAATTTTTCACCATTCAATAAAAGTTTCTCGCCAGTTTCGCTATCAAAAACGTCAAACATATGTGCTTTATCACGAAACATATAAGGAACACTAAAAACCTTATATTCAGGTATAAAATTTTCTAACACCGCAGCAGAAACTTTGGTAACATCCAAACTCCCAATTTGCAAAAGCTCTAAACACTCACGTTCACCACCTAATTGTCCGCTTGGATAGATATTTACTTTTAATTTTCCGCCAGATTTTTCTTCTAGCTTTTCAGCAAGAATAACCATGGCTTTATGTACAGGATGATTTACATCCAAACTGTGTGCGAGTCTAAAAGTCTTTGAGTCGTCTGCCGATTGGCATCCAAAAAGTATTAAAACCAGTAAAACAGTGCTGAATTTTGAAATCGTTTTTAGCATATTATTTTATGGTTTTGTTAAACGTTACTTTTAATGGATTATCCAAGCATTTTGAAAATCGAGATATGTAATTATTCCATTCTTCTTTTGAGTTGAACTGCCCGCTTTTTTTCCATCCGAAACCTGCGTAATAATCAATTAGGTCGCCATTTACTCTAAGTTGTGCGTAAAGATTGCTTTGGTCTTTAGCATCAACTTCATATTTATCAAATGAATCTAATAAAAACTTATCAGTAACAATAATTCCTTGACCCAATTCTGAATCAAAATATGGTTCCCAATAACTCATCCAACGTTCTGCTTTGTTAGTTGTGGTTTCGCCGTCTTTATTATGAAGTGTTAATCCAACTGAAATGAATTCTGGACCTTCAATTCTTACAATGTGTCTTGTCAGATTTTGACCATAATCCAGTAGAATATTCTTTGTTTCTTTTATTTCAAAACCATTGATATCGTATGTAGCATATTTTAATGTAAAAGCCGTTCTAATCGGTCCATTAGTAATGGTTTTCCAAGATGTAAAGTTTTTTGAAACAGCATATGTAGAATCTAATTTTACAGCAGTTCCGCCAACGCCACGACTTACACCAACATGAAAATTATCTAAACCTTCGCCAGTATCTTCGTGATAAGAACCTTCGCCAGAAGTATGCTTTTTATACCATTTATCGATGATTGGATAGTCAACACGTTTTAACCACGCGTCCATTCCGCTAGATAATGTGCCGCCTTTAACGCCATCTTCTTTCATTTTTTGTGCGGTTGGTCCGTAAGTTCTAAACGCAACACGATTGTTTTCCCAAGCATAATCGTCGGTACGTTCTGGTACAAATCGCGAATAACAACGCATTAATGTACTATCGCTTTTTGCTTCAGAATGATTTGCTAGTATTTTAAATTTTTTTTGAGATTTTGAAGATATTTCAGGTTGAAATAATAAAACTTCAGGTGTTCCGTCTTGGTCATAATCGACCGTTTGTGAAATTAATTCTTCATTAGTTTCAGTATCAATTACTTTAAAATTTTCAGTTTGAAGAGATTTTAATTCCGAAGTAGAAATTTCTATAGTTTCAAAACTTCTGTCAAAATCTAGAGTGTTTTGTATGGTGATTTCAATACTTTTTTGTTCTTCAGTATTACATGAAAAACAAAGGATTGTAATGAGTAAAAGACTTAAAAATGATTTAAAAATTCTCATATGTATTGGATAATTCAAACTAACAATTTGCATAAAGTGACTCCAAATAATCTTTCATTTTTTCTTTAGCCGTTTCAGTATTCTTACTGATAATGGCTTTAAAAATAGCTTGATACTTTTTTATGCATCCAATACGGAATTCATCACAATTTGGGATATTTTGCTTTTCGAAGTTAAGTATATCTACAGCCATCATTAAAAATCGCTTGTTGTATTCTGTGTTACCACATGCTCTTGCGATGGCCAAATGAAAAAGTAAATCTTCTTGACGTGCATCTTTTTTGTCAAGCACTTTATCTATATAAGTTTGTAAGCACGAGTTGAGGTGCTCCAAATCTTCAACGCTGCGTCTTGAAGCTGCAAGACTTACGATTTTCAATTCTAAATCAATTCTAGAATCTATCAACGTATCTTTAGTGGATTCCTTTTGAATCAATGCATCAGTCTTATGTAAGGTTAAAAGTTCCATAGTTTACTTGTTATATGATGAAAGTATTTATTGTCTTTATTCGTTTGCTGGTTTTCCTATTGTTGCTAATATTCCGCCATCAACATATAAAATATGACCGTTGACAAAATCACTTGCTTTTGAGCCTAAAAAAATGGCTGCACCAGCCAAATCGTCTGGATTTCCCCATTTTGCGGCTGGTGTTCTTCCAACAATAAAATCGTTAAATGGATGGCCATCCACACGAATTGGAGCCGTTTGAGAAGTGGCAAAATAACCTGGACCAATTCCATTGACTTGGATGTTGTATTTTGCCCATTCAGTTGCCATGTTTTTCGTCAGCATCACCAAACCACCTTTTGCAGCTGCGTAAGCTCCAACGGTATTTCTACCCAATTGGCTCATCATAGAGCAAATGTTTATAATCTTACCTTCGTTACGTTTCATCATGCCTTTTACGACATGCTTTGAAACGATAAAAGGACTTACCAAATCGATATCTAAGACTTGTTTAAAATCTTCAACTTCCATTTCGGCTAAAGGTGTACGTTTAATTATTCCGGCATTGTTGACTAGAACATCTATGTTTCCGACTTCAGTTTCAATTTTTGAAATATTTGCAATCACTTGAGCTTCATCAGCAACGTTAAATTTATAGCCGATTGCATTGATACCTTCTTTTTTATATTCGGTAACTGCTTTATCAATTTTTTCTTGAGAAGAATTACCGTTGACAACTATCGTTGCACCAGCTTTTCCTAAACCCATTGCCATTGCCATACCAAGTCCGTGTGTGCTACCTGTGACTAATGCAACTTTTCCTGTTATGTTGAATAATTCTTGCGACATACTATCTTAAATCTGTGATTTTTGCAACATCCATATCGTTGTAATCCAAGTTTTCACCAGCCATTCCCCAAATAAATGTGTAGTTTGAAGTTCCTGAACCTGAGTGAATTGACCATGGCGGAGAAATCACAGCTTCGTGGTTATGCATCCAAATGTGTCGTGTTTCTTGTGGTTGTCCCATAAAATGACAAACCGCTTGTTCTCGAGGTACATCTAAATAGAAATAAATTTCCATACGTCTATCATGCACATGTGCTGGCATTGTGTTCCAAACGCTTCCGGTTTTTAATTCCGTCATCCCCATTTGTAATTGGCAGGTTGTTATAATTCCACCAATTATCATTTGGCTAACGGTTCTATGATTTGCAGTTTCTAAGTTTCCTAATTCAATTTTATTGGCTTCTGCTAAACTTGTCTTTTTAGTTGGAAAGGTTTTATGTGCTGGTGCAGAATTCAAATAGAATTTTGCTGGAGAGCTAGCATCATCACTCTTAAAAGTTACATCTGTTGCACCTTTACCAATATATAACGCGTCTTTGTGGTTAATTTTGAAAGTTTCTCCATCAACGATAATACTGCCATCGCCGCCAACATTAATGATTCCTAATTCACGACGCTCTAGAAAATTATCCGCTTTTAATGGGTCAATAGATTCTAGTTTTAAGTCACTCGTTGGTACTGCGCCACCAGCCATGTAACGGTCGTAATGTGTGTACACCCATTTTATTTGTCCGTTTTGCATAAGGTCCGGAATTAAAAATTCGTCTCTTAATTGCTGTGTGTCGTATTGTTTTACTGCTTTTGGGCTTGATGCGTAGCGTGTTTCAAAAGTTGTTGCCATGTTTTTTATTTTAATGTTTTGGAGGCTGAGGTTCTCGAAGCCAGTTTATTTTCTTTTTAGAGCAATAATTTAACTATTATAGTTCTCGACTGCGCTCGAACAGACAAGATGTATGATTTGCATTATAACGAACGTCTAATACCAAGTTCTAAACCGCGTAATTCGGCTAAACCTCGTAAACGTCCAATTCCTGAATATCCAGGATTAGTTTTCTTCTTTAAATCGTCAAGCATTTTGTGACCATGGTCTGGCCTAAACGGCATGCGTAAATCTTTACGACCGTCTTTTGCGCGTTTTTGTTGCTCTAAAACCAATGCTTTCATGACGCCAAACATATCCACATCGCCTTCTAAATGGTCAGCTTCATGGAAGTTGCCATCGGCGTCACGTTTTGTAGCACGTAAATGGATAAAATGAATGCGGTTTCCTAAACGTTCAACCATACCGACTAAATCATTGTCATCTCTAACACCAAATGAACCTGTGCAGAATGTTAATCCGTTATTATGACTAGGCACCGCTTCGTATAAATCAACAATATCCTGTTCTGTACTTACAACTCTTGGTAAACCTAAAATTGGAAATGGTGGGTCATCAGGATGAATACACATTAAAACTCCAGCTTTTTCTGCCGACGGTATAATTTCAGATAAAAACGAAAATAAATTTGTCTTTAATTCCTTTGGTTCGATACTATTATAAGTTGCAAGTATCGCGTTGAAGTCTTCTAAAGTATATCCTTCTTCAGCACCAGGTAATCCAGCGATGATGTTTCGAATTAATGTTTTCTGGTCTTCGTCAGACGTATTTTTTAAATACTGTTTAGCAGATTCTTGTTGTGCTTCGGTATAATCATTTTCAGCATTAGGTCGTTTTAATAGAAACAACTCAAAAGCTGCAAAAGCATCGGCTTCAAAACGAAGCGCGGTCGATTTATCATCAACTTCATAATCTAAGTTGGTGCGTGTCCAATCCAAAACTGGCATAAAGTTGTAGCATACGATATCGATGCCACATTCACCTAAATTTAAAAGGGTTTTTTTGTAGTTTTCGATATAAGTTTTGAATTGACCTGTTCTTGTTTTTATGTTTTCATGAATTGGTACACTTTCAACTACAGACCAAGTTAAACCAAAAGCTTCAATTTCGGCTTTACGCTTGTTAATCTCATCTATTTTCCAAACTTCTCCATTTGGGATATGGTGCAATGCAGAAACAATTCCTGTTGCTCCGGATTGTTTTATGTCTAATAACGAAACTGGGTCATTTGGCCCATACCATCGCCATGTTTGTTCTAAATGTAAGCTCATAATTTATTTTTTAAACACCACTATAAGCAGCGAAACCACCATCAATAGGTACAACAACACCAGTTACAAATTTTGAAGCGTTGCTACATAACCATAAGGTTGTGCCTACTAAATCTTCAGGTTCGCCATATCGTCCCATTGGTGTTTGGTCTATAATTTGTTGTCCGCGTTGGGTTAAACTTCCGTCTTCATTAGTTAATAAGGTGCGATTTTGGTCAGTTAGGAAAAATCCTGGTGCTAAAGCATTTACGCGAATGCCAACTTTAGAAAAATGAACAGCAAGCCATTGTGTAAAATTAGACACAGCAGCTTTTGCACCACTGTAAGCAGGGATTTTTGTCAATGGCGTAAATGCATTCATTGACGATATATTTAATACTGAACAGCCATCTCGACCAACCATATCTTCTCCAAAAACTTGTGTTGGAATTAATGTTCCAAGGAAATTTAAGTTGAAAGTAAACTCAATACCTTTTGGGTCTAAATCAAAAAATGTTTTAAAACCTTCGGTAGTATTTTTTAAATCTTCCATTTCAAAAAATGGATTAGATGTTGTACCTAATGGATGATTTCCACCAGCACCATTTATTAAAATATCACATCTTCCAAAAGCGTCATTAACTTCTTTTTTAGCTTGTACTAAGGATTCTTTTTCCAAAACGTTGGCAGCAACACCAATTGCGTTTCCTCCATTTGAATTAATTGTGTCGGCTACCTTGTCGGCAGCATCTTTTCGTAAATCTAAAACGGCAATATTATGTCCTTGTTCTGCTAATGCAATGGCTATTGTGCTACATAAAACTCCGCCAGCTCCAGTTAAGACTACTGTTTTATTCATATTTATATTATTTAATTTAATATTTTTTGTGTGCGAACACGGTAAATGTATAAATAAATTGTGTGCGCACACAATTTTTAGTTATTTTTATCAAAAATTAATTGTCAAATAACTAAAATTTAGTAAAATAATTACGGATTTAATTTTAAATAATGTCCAGAATTAAAGATATAGCAATAGAGGCTAAAGTTTCTGAAGGAACTGTAGATAGAGTAATTCATAACAGAGGTAATGTTTCTAAAAAAACAGAAGCCAAGATTAGAAAGATTATGGAGCTTCATAATTTTACCGTGAACCCTATTGCAAGTGCCTTGGCTATGAGGCAGAAGCAAAATATCTCTGTTTTAATTCCAGAATTTAATGATGCTGATTTGTTTTGGGAATCCCCTTTTTTAGGTTCTCAAAAAGCGGCTGATGATGTGAAGAGTTTTGGTATAGGTGTCAGACCTTTTAAGTTTAACCAAAATGACTCGAAATCTTATTTAAAAGCTTTTGAAGATTTATTAGAAACAAAACCTTCCGCAGTAATTATAGTACCAAGCTTTTTAAAAGAAACAAAACAAATCGTTGGTCAGCTAGAAGCTTTAGAAATTCCTTATATATTTATAAATATTGATATTGATGGATTTAATAATCTCGCATATATAGGTCAAGATTCCTATAAAGCAGGTTACATAGGTGGAAAATTAATGCATTTAAAAAATCCAAACTCATCTGAATTTTTAATTATACAATCTAGACATAATATTACTGAAAATAATTCGGTAACTAATAGAATTAAAGGTTTCAACGACTATTATAAAGAAAATAAAATTCCATCTAAAAGTAAAATTTTAAAGATTGAAAATATTACTAATTCTCAAGAAACAACAGAAAAGCTAAATACTTATTTAAACGAACATCAAGAGGTTAAAGGCATATTTGTGCCTTCTAGTCGTATACACTTAGTCGCTAAATGCTTGGGTGAAAAATTTGTAAAAAATATCGTATTAATAGGCTTTGATAATACGCCACAAAATACAGAGTGTTTACTAGATGATAAAGTATCTTTTTTAATTTCTCAAAAACCGTTTGATCAAGGTTACCAAGCAGTACGATTATTCTCTGATTATTTATTGTATAACAAAGTGCCAGAAAACAAACTTTATTTACCAATTGATATTTTAATTAAAGAAAACGTAAACTATAATAAGAAGTAAAAATAAAATGAAATTCATAAAACTATTTTTTTGCCTTTTTGCACTCTTATTTTTCGAGGTGAGTTTGAATGCTCAGAACATACCAAAAATTATATCAGATGAAGATGTGATGTCTGAAAATTACTTGCCAGATTTCAGTTACGCTGGTTATCATAATGGCGAAGTAAGTTTACCAAAAACTGAAGGTAAAGTATACAATGCTGAAGATTTTGGTGTGATTCCAAACGACAAACTGGACGATACAAAAGCATTAATAAAAGCAATAGATTCAATTTCAAAGTTTGAAGGCAATGTCACTTTGCAATTACCTAAAGGACGAATTATATTAAGCGATATCATCTACATCACCCGAAGCAATTTTGTTTTAAAAGGTACAGGAACTGGTGAAAATGGTACGGAACTATATTTTCCAAGACCACTAATGTATGTCCCAAATCCTGAGTCATTGCAAGAGCTAAGAGAGTATTTGATAAAATTCAATAAACGTCAAAAAGAAAAAGAAAACAATATTAATTTGCCGTTTTCCCAATACGCATGGTCTGGTGGATATATTTGGACTAAAGTTTCAGACGTTCGTGTAAAACCATATTTACAGAAATATGAAAAACCTTACAACGTTTTGGCTGAAATTTCTCAAGGAAAAAGAGGTGAATTCAGTTTTAAAGCATCAAACATTAAGAATTTAAAAGTTGGTGATGTTGTCGAGTTACAATTATTCAACAAAGACGGAAAAGATGCTGCGATAATTTCAGATTTATACAAAACGAACGTGAAGAAAATTGGTGGACATCATTGGAATTTTCCAGATTTGCCATTAGTTAAACAACAAGTTCGTATTGTTAAGGTTAAAGGCAAAACAATTACTATAAATGCACCATTAACTATTGATATTAATCCAAGCTACAAAGCGCAATTGGTCGAGTGGAAGCATTTAACCGAAGTTGGCATTCAAGATTTTAAAATTACATTTCCTCAAGCACCACGCGTTGCACACCATGTAGAGCCAGGTTTTAACGGTATATACTTAACTCGAGTCTATAATAGTTGGGTTAATAATATAGTCATCGATAATGCAGATAGCGGTGTTTTAACTGAAGAAATTGCAAATACCACTATCAAAAATATTACAACCCAAGGTGAAAATTTAGCGCATTATACAGTTGCAATGTCTGGAACATATAATGTTTTGGCCGAAAATGTAAAAGTGTATAACAAAGCGGTGCATCCATTAAGTTTTAATACGCTAGCTACAAAATGTGTGTACCTAAATTGCGAGGTTTTTGTAGACCCAATTTTAGACCAACATTCGGGTGCAAATCACCAAAATTTATTTGACAACATAAAAGTACATCTCAATGTAAATGAAGATAACAGTTATCCGATATTTGCTGGTGGTGGTGCAGGTTATTGGAAACCGTCACATGGTGCTTTTAGTACATTTTGGAATATAAATGTGACACTTTTAAACGATTTGAATAATCAAAATATGACACTATTAAATGGTATGAAAGATGGTCCATTCGCTAGAGTTATTGGTGTTAATGGTAATTCTAATTTCAAAATAGAATACGGACCAAAAGCACATATTGAATTCACAAATAACGACATGGAAATTGTGCCGTCATTGTATGAATACCAGCTAAAAAAACGAATAAATAATAAGTAATAGTATGAAAAAAATCAATCCGCTTTTACTAATTATATCTGCAGCTTTTCTTTTTGTGATGAGTTGTAAAAATGATGTGAAAGAAAATAAAGTAACTGCTTTTAATACGCAAGAAGCATTAAAAGAACGTTATGCTTTGTTTTTAGATTATCAACCAGATTCGTTGGCTTTTCCACGAAGTTATTATAAGGAAAATGATAGTATCAATAAAAAACCATCCAAAGATTGGACCAGTGGTTTTTATGCAGGAAATCTTTGGCAATTATATGCGCTTACAGGAAACGAAGCTTATATAGAGAAAGCAAAACAATGGACAGCGTTTATAGAAAAAGAAAAATTCAATGACCGAACGCATGATATGGGTTTCAAAATATTTTGCAGTTTCGGTAATGGTTTAAAGTATCAGGATAATCAAAAGTATAAAGATATTATTGTAAAGAGTGCGCAAACTTTAGCGACACGTTATAACGAAAAAGTGGGTAGTATCCGTTCATGGGATTTCAACAAAAAAAGATGGCAGTTTCCTGTGATTGTAGATAATATGATGAATTTAGAATTGCTATTCGAAGCCACAAAAATTTCTGGTGATAGCACATTTCATGATATAGCTAATAAACATGCTTATACAACTTTAAAAAATCATTTTAGATCAGATGGAAGTATTTATCACGTCGTAGATTATGATACAATCTCAGGTGATATCAGAATGAAAGTGACACATCAAGGTATTAATGACGAGTCTGTTTGGGCGCGAGGTCAAGGTTGGGGAATTTACGGATTTACAATGGCGTATCGCTACACTAAAAACCAAGTGTTTTTGGATAGAGCAATTGCGACGGCAGATTTTTATTTGAATCATAAAACGCTAAGAGAAGATGGGATTCCGTATTGGGATTTTCATGACCCAAAAATACCAAATGCACCACGTGATGTTTCTGCGGCAACTGTAATTGCTTCAGCATTAATTGAGTTACATGGTTACACGAATAGTCAAGCATATTTGGATTACAGTAAAAAGGTAGTAAATACCCTAAAATCGCAAGAATACATTCTTGGAGACAACATAAAAGCACCATTTATATTAGACCACAGCACAGGCAACTGGCCAAAAAACGATGAGATAGATGAACCAATTGTTTACGGTGATTACTACTTTCTCGAAACTTTATTAAGATTAAAAGCAATTAACTAAATGCAGAATTTCAAACACTTTTCAAAAATTATAGCCTTAGCAATTATTACCGTTTTTGCTGTGGCTTGTGATTCAAAATCAACATCTACAATCGAAGGTCGTATTACCAAAAACCTTAACGAAGATTGGCAATATCTTGAAAATAATACCATGTCATTATCAACTGCAAAAGAAATGGATGATTGGGAAAACGTTACACTTCCACATAGTTGGAATGCACTAGATGCTACAGATGTTGAAGCTGGTTACCGACGTGATGCGAGTTGGTACAAAAAAACATTGACCGTTGATGATATTAATGATAACGCGATTTACCAGTTGTATTTTGAAGGCGTAAACATCGTAAGTACAGTTTACGTAAACGGAAAAGAAGTTGGTGGACACATCGGTGGTTACATTGGTTTTAGAGTTGATATCTCTGATGTGGTCAATTCTGGAGAAAACGAAATTTTAGTCAGAGTTGACAACGGTTATGACCCAGAAGTGATTCCATCACAAAAAAGTGATTTCTTCATTTTTGGTGGCATTACAAGAGATGTTTGGTTGGAAGTTTTACCGAAAGAACATGTTTCAGATATAAAAATCACGACTCCAAATGTTTCAAATTCAAGTACAGATTTAAAAGCTGTGGTTAAAGTTTCAGATGCAACTTCAACTTCAAAAGTTAAAGCAACTTTGAATGATACAGAAGGTAATTCTGTTGTTTCAGAAGAGTTTGATATTTCGGATAACACTTCCGAAGTAAACTTCAAAAATTTAAAAGATATCAAACTTTGGGATACCGATAATCCTAATTTATATACACTAAATGTTCAGTTAGTTGATGGCGATAATCAAATAGATGAAGTGTTTGAGCGTGTTGGCTTTCGTTGGTTTGAATTTAAAGATTTTGGCGCATTCTATTTAAACGGAAAACGCTTATTACTTAGAGGAACACACAGACATGAAGAGCATGCTGGCGTTGGTGCGGCAATGACAAACGCGCAACATCGCGCAGATATGGAACTTATCAAAGATATGGGAACAAACTTTGTGCGTTTGGCACATTATCCACAAGACCCAGAAATTTATAAAGCTTGCGATGAGCTTGGTTTATTAGTTTGGGACGAGTTGCCATGGTGTCGTGGTGGTTTAGGAAACGACACTTGGAAGACCAATACTAAAAACATGTTAGGTGAAATTATTGACCAAAACTACAATCATCCAAGTGTGATTTTATGGTCATTAGGAAACGAAATTTACTGGCTTCCAGACTTTGAAGATGGAGATAATCGTGAAAACATAAACGCGTATTTAAAAGAATTAAACGACTACGCGCAAGAGTTAGACCCAACACGTAAAACGGCAATCCGTAAATATTACGAAGGTGCAGATATTGTAGATGTATTTTCGCCATCAATTTGGTCAGGTTGGTATTCTGGAAGCTATAAAAGCTACCAAAAAGCAATTGACCAATACAAAAAAGAATACCCACATTTTATCCATACAGAATATGGTGGTTCAAGCCATTTAGGACGTCATACAGAAAATCCAATAACTGGTGAAGGCGAAATTCAAGCAGATGGTTGGGAAGAAGCTATCGTCCAAACTGATGTCGCAAATATTGCTCAAATTGGTGATTGGAGTGAGAACTACATTGTTGATTTATTCGATTGGCATTTAAGAATTACTGAAAACGATTCCACTTTTGTTGGTAACGCACAATGGGCATATAAGGATTTTGGTACGCCATTACGTCCTGAAAATGCAATTCCGTATATGAATCAAAAAGGATTGGTTGATAGAGCTAATAATCCAAAAGATGCATTCTATGTATTTAAAAGTTATTGGAACAAAAAAGACATGTTCACCTATATAGAATCACATACATGGACCGAACGTCAAGGGCCAAAAAATTTAGCGCGAGATATTAGTGTATATAGTAATTGTCCTGAAGTAGAATTGTTCTTAAATGGAAAAAGCTTAGGTACAAAAAAACGTAACACTTTAGAATTTCCGGCTGCAGGTTTAAACTGGACATTAAACTTTAAAGATGGTGAAAATACATTAGTTTCAGTTGGAAAAACTTCAGATGGAAAAGAGTACAAAGATGAATTAAAAGTCAATTACCGCTATACTAAAAACCAGAAAGCTAAAGGTTTAAAATTAGAGTATAAAGAATTGGATAATGGTAACTATTTAGTTTCTGCAATTGCAGTCGATAGTAAAGGTTTAAGAGCTTTAGATTACGAAAATCGAGTGTATTTTCAATGTTTATCTGGTGGTGAAACGATGAAGAGTTTAGGAACGCCAACTGGAAGTGAAACCATTGAAATGGCAAACGGTAAAGCATCGATAGAAGTAAAGCGTAAATCGAAAGATGAACCTCTAAAAATGATGGTTTTAAATCAGAGTTTTAAAGGCACATACTTAACCATAGAATAAGAAGGAATTACCGATGAAGATGGGTTTCAAAATATGTATTGTGATTATTTTAGGCTGTTTTAGCTGTAAACAAGAACAGTCGCATTTTGAATTGGTGGCGGAATTAGAAAAAGAACACATTTTAAAAGAAGCCGAGAAATATTTCAACGCAAAACCCATTACAGTAACGGCCGAAACCTCTGAACGAAGTGCTGGAGGACAGCATGATTTTTATTCGGAAGGTGATTATTGGTGGCCAAATCCAAAGCAACCAGATAGTGCTTATATGAGAAAAGATGGACTTACAAATCCTGATAATTTTGTAGCACATCGTTTGGCGATGACGCGTTTTAGCCAGTTATCTGGTGCATTAGCTTCAGCATATTTAATCACAGAAGATAACAAATATATCAATGATTTAATTCCGCATTTAAAAGCGTGGTTTGTAAACAAGGACACCAAAATGAATCCTAATTTGCTTTATGCACAAGCTATAAAAGGCAAAGTAACTGGTCGTGGGATTGGAATCATTGATACGGTACATTTGGTTGAGGTTGCTAAGGCTATTCAAGTTGTAGAAAAAAGTAAGTTGATTGAAGCTGAAGATTTAAAAGCTATCAAGTCTTGGTTTTCAGAATATTTAACGTGGCTAACAACACACAAATTTGGACAGAAAGAAAAATACAACGGAAATAATCATAGTATGTGTTGGGCGATGCAAGTTGCAGCTTTTGCAGAATTAACTAGTAATAGAACTGATTTAGATGAAATGCGGGATTTCTATAAAGAAGTATTATTGCCAGAACAATTAGCTTCTGATGGTAGTTTTCCAAAAGAAACGGCAAGAACCAAACCTTATGGGTATTCGTTATTCAACTTGGATGCAGCTTTTGGCTTAGTTCAAATATTACACACAGAAGAAAAGCCTTTGTTTGATTATAAAACCGACGATGGTAGAGATTTACAATTGGCGGTCAGTTTTATAGAACCTTATATTAATGACAGGTCTAAGTGGCCTTTTCAGCAAGATGTTTTGTATTGGGAAGATTGGCCTTCAAAACACAGTTCATTTTTATTTGCTGGTTTGGCTTATGACGAGAAAGAACTTGTAGATATCTGGAAATCGTTACCAGAACTGTTAAAAAAACAAGAAATCATTAGAAATATGCCAATTAGATACCCGATTTTATGGGTTTCTCATTAAAATAAGTATATTTGGTTAACCAGATTGGTTCACCAATTAATCAAATTGAATAACTAAAATAAATCTAATTAAATTATGAAAACAAAACTACCTTTTACAAAAACAGCTGGCTTATTCGTTGGTTGTTTATTTATGATGTGTGCAAGTTTGTCGTTTGGACAAAATCTTGTCTTAAATCCTGGATGTGATGTGCATACCGTTGATAATAATGATAACACCGATGCTTTTGATATGTCGCCACCAAGTGGAATTGATGGAGGTTCTAACAACAGTCCTTATAGAGCATTATGGAATAACTCTGCATTAGATAGCTGGTTAGGTTCAAATTGTGGTGATACTAACGAGCAACCAGCATCTACAAGTGATGGTAATAAGTTTGGTTCAAATGCAGGTAATGGAAGAGGTATGAAATTAAATGAGGCTTGTCGTCGTATTTACCAAACAATTGCTGTGACCTCTGGTACAGAGTATATCTTTTCTGTTGACTCGCGTTCTGAAGCAATGGGCACACCAACGGATGTGTTTATGTTAAATACTGAAATAGCTGACGAAACAGGTTTGTCAAGTACATCGTCAACTGTAGACGGTTATATGCAAATCACAAATGATTTTAATTCTTCAAACTCGTCTGATACAAATGATACGTTTACAACAAATACCTTAACCTTCATTGCATCTTCGAATTTTGTAACTATTTATTTGCGTTCTTCAAATTCTATAGACGACTTAAATGATGTGTTTTACGATAATTTTTCTCTTGAAGCGACTGGTGCTGCAACCACACCGGCAACGAGTGGACAAGTAATTGGCGAGTTCCCAATTATGGATGGAGGTATGGAAGACCAAGTAGCTGATAATACAATGTCTTCTGCAGGTAGTGCACAATCTGGTACTCCTCAAACAATTTGGACGGTTTCTTCAACAGGTAATTCAGCAACTAGAGATATGAGAGATGATGCTGGCTTAGCACGTACGGGTAATTTTTCGGCAGCTTTTCAAATTAACGGTACAGCTTCTAATTTAAGACTTCAAAGTCCATCTACTACTGGTTCTTCAAATGTATTACAAGCAAATACAGAATATACAGTTCAGTTTTTATATAAAACTGCTGTAGATGTTGGTAATGATTTAGATCCAGGTATTTATTTAAATAATAGCTCTGGAGGAGTAGCAGGAAATAAGACTGATACACCTGCTTTTGTTGCAAACACATGGATTAAAGCACACCGTACATTAACTTCGGGCGCTACATTTAATGATTCGCATTGGGCAGTTGCTAGAATGAGTGGTAGTAACCAAACATTAGTTGAAGTTGATGATTTTGTTGTTTATTCAGGTGCTTACGATGATGTAGCTCCAGATGATGCAACAACACCGACTTATGAAAATAATGGAGGTATTGCAACAATAGGTTGGTCTGCACCAGCAACTGGAGTTGATGGTGGCGGATACGTAGTTATAAAATACACATCTGCTCCTAATGCTGATAATGACCCAAATCAAAACGGGATATATGAATTTGGTAATACTACAACTAATGGAACAGGAGGTTTAACTGGTACTGTTGCGTATATTGGAACAGACTTGAGTTTTACAGATGCTTATACTGCTGGAAATTTCTATAAGGTTTATGCAGTAGATAAAGCGTTTAACTATTCAGATGAAATCATTGTTTCGGATGCTACATTAGGTGTTGAAGATAATGTAGCTGTTGATGTAAGATTATATCCAAATCCAGCAAAAGATATCTTGAATATTGAAACAAATAACCAAGAGATTAGATCAGTTACTATCTATAATATTTTAGGAAGTCGCGTTTTATCTCTAGAGAAAGTAACTGACAATACAATAAACGTTTCTAATCTTAAAAATGGTGTTTATCTAGTAATAATAGAAGCTTTAAACAATACAATTACTAAGAAGGTAGTTATTGATAAATAGAGTTAGTTGTGTTAATATACTAGTTAAAAACCTAGTTGAATAGCCTAAAAATAAAAAGCTCATAATTGATTCAATTCAATCATGAGCTTTTTTATTTGACTAATACTTCTAAGGAATTACTGCTTTAAACCAATACGTTCAATACCATTTTTCTGCTTTAGTAATGGTGATTTTTTACTTGGAATATAGTTCTCTTTGTCTTCCCATTTAGGGCTTTTATATAGTATATTTTCTTCTGTAGCACCTTTAGAAGTCTTTACAAAGCCATTGTCATCAAATAAGCAGTTAGAGATAGTATTCTTTGAACCTTGAAGGTTTATGGGTTGTGTTGTTTTATAACTCTTTTGAAACACAGAATTTTTTATTGTTACCTCATGTATCCCATTGTTTCTAATTGCTTTTCCTTTTTCTTCATTATTTACCTTATCAAAAATAGAGTTTATCACCAAAAGTTTTCCGCCTTCAATATTTATATCAGGTGTAGTTCTTACATAGTTAATCGCGAATTCATCAATGTTTTTAAAAATACAGTTATCAATTGTAATTGATTTTGCATTGTATTTGCCTAAGTTGTCTTTATCATATGAAAGATTAAGACCACGATAGCTATCTGAAAATGTGCATCCAATAAAACTCAAATTTTCAGCAACTGTACCAGTATATGCTTTGTAAATACTACCTCCATTTGTATTAGTGAAATTTTTGAATATGCAATTTTCTGCATAAATAGAGTAGAGGCCAGATTGCATTTTATCAGGAGAAACTAAGGCATATTTTGCGGGGCGACTATGTTGTGCATCAAAAGTAATGTTCTTAATAGTTAAAGAAGCACCTTCGTTTATTCTAATAAAATAGCTAAAAGGCTTTTCGATATCATCTTTCATCTTGATTATTGTTCCGCCGTCTTCTGCACCTAAAATGGTTATTTTGCCACTAATTTTTAGGCTTTTGTCAAAGACATAAACACCTTCTGTTAGCTTTATAATATCGCCATCTCTAGCTTTACTTGCAGCTTTTCTTAAACGACCATTACCTGGAGCGATTGTTAAGTCTTTTGGTTCTGGTGCTGGAGCAACAATATTTGGTTTCCAACCTGGTCCAGTTTTCATGACTAAGGCTTTTGGGAATTTGGTATTGCCAAGATTAAAAGCACCTGCAACATAAGTTTCTCTATCTGAATTTGTTATGTCTTGAGTTGGGCTTTTTGGTGTCTTTTTTACATTTTTTAGGATAGGATTATTTTCTGTTGGCATTGGCAATGATTTAAGCATCGTCCAATCGATTACTGTCTTAGTGAAATTTCCATCTACTGGTGCATCACTATCTACAATGTTTCCACTAAATGAAATACCACGAATTGAATCATCATATTCCGAAATTAGTTTGCCAGTTGTGTTAGTCAATAAGTTATTGGCAAATACAACATCCTTTGGTGGTAACGATAATTCATCACTTTTACCAGCACCAAAAGTGACTGGGCCACAGTTAATGATAGTATTGTTTTGTATATCTACATTTTTCACCTGGCTGTAACGGTTTAATGGCGAATTTGGTACGCCATTCATTACACTGATTGGGCTTCTAAGTCCATCTCCAGTAAGACCAACAAACAAATTGTTTCTTACGGTATGATCTGCGTTTATGATTCTAACACCACCAGTTCTTCTTTTGTTATTACCAAGAAAAACGTTGTTTTCTACAAGAGCATTATTTCCATGACGTAGTGTTAATGTACCTTCACTTTCTAAAAATAGGTTACCCCTAAAAATGTTATCTCCAGACTTGTTAGAGATAATTTCAGTTTCACCATTACATTGTTTAAATGTATTGTATTGAACAGTAGTTTTAGAAGATTTTAAAGAGTTAGTACTCGTACCTATTCGTATTGTTTCACCACCATTTTCTCCGAGTTCTGGTCTTGGTCCAAAGAAATTATGATCAATAAGGTGATTATTCTCAATATGTTCTTCGCCTTTAAGCCATACAACGACTGTTGTGCCGGCAGAGGTTTTTCCTGTTATGTTATTATGGTCAACACGATTATTTTTCCCCCAAATATCAATCCAATGGTCTTTTATGCTATCATCAGTTACTGTGCAGTAAGAAATTGTGCTATTAGTGAATCTGCAATTATTTGCAAATTCTTTTGAGTTTTTTCTGAATTCAACAATATGCTTATTGCTTGTTTTTACGCCGTTAAACCAGAATCCGCTAACAGTAACAAAAGTTCCGTAGATATTTAGTTGAGAATCTCCAGTAAAAATAACTTTTCCAGGCGTTTCTGCTTTAACTATAATTGGGTTTTCTTTTGTTCCGTTTCCGTATGCATGAAGCTCTACATCTTTCCATACACCATTTTTTAGTATAATAGTACCACCATTTGCAACGCTTTTAATTGCTGTTTTGTATTCAGATATATTTGAAACAGTTATACTTTGTGAAAAAGAAAATTGAAGAAACAATGCAACAACACAAATACTAATATAATTCTTTGCTATATTCATTTTTTTAAAATTGGTTAACCAATTTACAAGATATCAAAAAGAGTACCAAATTTGCAACGAAATACAATGAAATTATTTGCTGTAGGAATGATATATACTTTTTGTTTTGATTAAAGCTATGAATCTGTTTTTATAATAATGAAGAAATCTAAATAATCTGTCTTTGAGAAACCCAATAATTTATATGATAATAAGTGCTATTGCATTTACATTTTTAAATGTATTTGTGAAGTTATTGAACTCTTTTAGTGTCTATCAAATTATCTTCTTTAGGTCTTTAGGTTCACTTTTTTTTACCATCCCGTTTTTATTAAAATTAAAAATTTCTTTTCTAGGTAATAAGAATAAATTACTTGTGTTACGTAGCATTTTTGGTTTAACATCAATGGGGCTTTTCTTCTTATCATTAAAATATATAGATATGGGAACATCAGTAGCCTTGCGTTACGTGGCTCCTGTTTTTGCAGCAATGTTTGCATTAGTCTTCTTGAAAGAAAAGATAAAACCTCTACAGTGGCTTTGCTTTATCATTGCTTTTGTTGGTGTGATATTTCTCAAAGGTTTTGAAACTAATAATAGTTTAGATGGCATTTTGTATGCACTGTTTTCTGCTATTTTTGCAGGTTTGGTTTATGTGATTATCAGAAAAATTGGAGATCAGGATCATCCTGTAGTCATCGTTAATTATTTTATGGTATTATCAATGTTAATCGGTGGTTTGTTATCTATTAACTATTGGGTTACTCCAACATTAAATCAAACTTTAGTTCTATTAAGTTTAGGTATGTTTGGCTATTTTGCGCAGTTATTTATGACCAAAGCTATGCAGTTAGGAGAAACCAATCAAGTGGCACCTTTTAAATATTTAGAAGTTATTTTTACAATGGTAATTGGTGTGTTTTGGTTTTCAGAAAGTTATACAGTTTTAACCATATTAGGAGTGCTTCTCATTATCTTTGGTATTGTTTTAAACATCTTTTTGAAGCAAAAGAAAGTGTGATTTTTTTAAATTTTACCCAAACATTTTTATTCTATGGTTTCTTGAATATAACTCATTTTGTGAGTTTTAAGGTTTTACTACCTCAGTAAAAAACTGTGCTACCTTTTTTACTTGATTATAGTATTTAATGGCTCTAATACAACTATTTCTTCTTTTATTAAAACATTATTTTCGTGTCTTAATGTTAGTTTACATTCACTTTTTGTAAATATTGTATTCAGATTTATTAAAAGTGATTTTGGTTTTACCATTACATTATTTAAGGGTTTTATTTTTTTCTAGCTTATTCAAGTTTTTAAATATCCTTAGAGTGTGGTTCGAGAATAGGTCAATGTAGTGTACAGAGAAAAGCTCAATCATAAGATTGGGCTTTTTTTATTGCTTATTTTTTAAAAAAAACCTATACATCGTTGTTGTATATTAGGGTAAAAGTCATTGTTTGTAGTATTTGAAAACTTTTTATTACCTTAACACAAATTCTTTAGGCACACTACATGTATTCAAAAAAAGTATTCATTAAAACAACACTATTTCTAGTCAGCTTCCTTACATTGATTAGTAGTTACGGTCAAGAATTCCCTCCAATTGAAAGATTTGCGCCTAAAGATTATAACGCCGATGATCAAAATTGGTCTATCAGTCAAGGCACTGATGAAAATATATATGTTTCTAATAATAAAGGATTATTAGAATATAATGGTGCGCGTTGGAATCTTTATACAACAACCAATCAGAGTATTATAAGGTCCGTAGCTGTAATTAATGACTTAGTTTACACGGGCAGCTATATGGATTTTGGATTTTGGAAAAGGGATAATTTTGGAAAGTTAATTTATGAATCCATTTCACAAAACTTAAATGAAGGTTTAGTAGAAGATGAAGAGTTTTGGAGCATAATTCCTTATGGTGAGTTTGTGTTATTTCAATCTTTAGACCGTATTTATATTTATAATACTTCTAAAAAATCTTTTAGAATTATTGAGTCTAGCTCATCGATAACTAAAGCATTTAGAGTCGATGAAACTATATATTTTCAAGAGGTTGACAGAGGTATTTTCAAAATAGAAAACGGAAAATCTGTTTTGATTAGTGATGATGTCCTGTTTAAGCAGGAATACATAGTAAATATTTTTAATAATAATGACAAATTATTAATACAGTCGCGAGAAAGTGGATTTTATGAATATGATGATATAGGTTTAAAAAAATGGAACATACCCTCCAATCTACTTTTATCATCAGTAAGTGTATACAATAGTATACGATTACGAAACGGTAATTTTATTTTGGGAACAATTTCCAATGGTGTCATAATGTTAGATGCTAATGGTAAGCTCCTTTTCCAAATGAATAAAAACTCGGGCTTATCTAATAATACAGTTCTTTCAGCTTTCCAAGATATTACAGGTAACATTTGGATGGGTTTAGATAATGGCATTAACGTACTAAATCTTAATTCTCCCTATAGAGTTTATATTGATAATCAAGGATATTTAGGTACTGTTTATGCTTCTGAAAAAACTTCAAAGAACCTTTATTTAGGAACAAATCAAGGTTTGTTTTATAGACCAATTAATAGTTCTGAAAAATTTAAGTTAATACCTAATACTGAAGGTCAGGTATGGTTCTTAAAACAGATTAATGGCACTTTATTCTGCGGACACGATAAAGGAAGTTTTGAGATAAAAGATAACAAAGCTATTGAAATTTCTGGAGAAAAAGGTACTTGGATAATTAAACCAATTGAAGGTATGCCTAACCTACTTATAAAAGGCAACTATAATGGTTTGAGTGTTATTGAAAAGTCATCTGAAGGAAAATGGAGGCTCAGAAATATAGTTGAAGGTTTTGATATCTCTTCTAGGTATTTTGAGTTTGTAAAAGGTTCTGAAATTTTAGTTAGTCATGAATATAAAGGTGTGTATAAACTAAAGCTAGATGATAATTTCTTGAATGTTGTTAGTTCAAAAAAACTTACAGTAGATAAAGGAATAGGTTCAAGTATTATCAATTATAAAGGGAATATATTATATGCCTATGAGGACGGAATTTTCTTATATGATGATAAAACAGAAGGATTCAAAAAAGAAGAATTTTCAACATCATTTTTTACATCGTCAAATTATATATCAGGTAAGCTTATTTATGATAAACAAAAAGATAAATTATGGAGCTTCAATAAGAACCAATTAATTTTCTTAGAGACAGGAAAACTAACAGAAAAACCTGTAATTAATACAATTGATTTACCAAATGATTTAAGAAAAAGTAAACCTGGTTTTGAGAATATTTTATCCTTAGATAAAGACTCTTACTTATTAGGAACAACCGATGGATATTTGGTTATTGATACAGGTAAATTAAGTGTAAAAGAGCATACTATATCAATAAATAGTGCTTCATACTCTATGTTACAACAAGATGTTCAACCTTTAGATATTTTTACGAAACCTATATTAAATAACAAGCAGAATAACCTAAACTTTACATATAGTGTGTCTGATTTTGTAAAACTATCTCCGTCATTGTACCAATACAGATTGGTTGGTATTTATGAGTATTGGAGCGATTGGTCACCAAAGTCAAATGTTTTATTTGAAAACCTGCCTCATGGTGACTATTCGTTTGAAGTTAGAGCAAAAGTTGGAACTAATATGTCTTCTAATATTGCTACTTTTAAATTTACAATAGAAAAGCCATTATACCTCAAACCTTTAGCAATATTTATTTATCTGCTATTGTTTATTGTCATAACTTCGATAATTCAGTATATAAATAGATTGTATTACAGAAGACAAAAGAAATCTTTATTATCTGCTAAAGAAAAAGAGTTCGAAATCAAAGAGCTCGAGAACCAAAGGCAGATTATGGAGTTTAAGAACAAAAGTTTACAACAAGATATTGATAACAAGAATCGAGAACTTGGCCTATCAACAATGACTCTCATAAGAAAAAATGAGTTTTTAGGCGCACTTAAGAAAGAGCTAAATGCTTTAGAAAAAGGAAAAGAACTTGATAGGATTATAAAGATTATTGACAGAAACATTAACAATACAGAAGATTGGAAATTTTTCGAAGAAGCATTTAATAATGCGGATAAAGACTTTTTAAAGAAAATAAAAAAGAAGCATACAGTATTAACCCCCAATGATTTAAAATTATGTGCTTATCTAAGATTGAATCTTTCATCTAAAGAAATTGCTCCTTTGCTTAATATTTCTCATCGTAGTGTGGAAGTAAAACGATATCGTTTGCGAAAAAAGATGGAATTACCTCACGAAGCTAGCTTAACAAATTATATTTTGGAGATATAATAAAACAACATTTTCATTTTAAACTACAACATTACCTATACTAAGCTTCTTTAGAGCTTTAATTTACCGTAAATCACATTTCATAAATATTTGTTAATAAAGTACTTGTGAGTTTTGTTTAACTTTTTCGTAATTTTAACCAACAAATTATAAGATGTATATTTTTTATTGTGGTCATATTTATCATAATCGCAATATTTTCATATAAATTTGAGAATATCATCATTAATAATAAATTATAACTAACACAAATACAATGAAGAAAATAATTTTTAGATTATTTCTAGTAGCAATTACAAGTTGTTCATACGCACAAGTTTCACAAATTTCTGTCAACAAGACTAATGATGGAATGAAATTGATTGTAGATGGAAATGATTTCATGATTAACGGAATGAATTGGGATTATGTTCCTATTGGCAGTAATTACAGTTATAGTTTGTGGGAACAACCAGATAATATAATTAAGGCTGCACTTGATGCAGAAATGGGTTTGCTTCAAAATATGGGTGTAAATGCAATAAGACAATATACTGGTATCCAGCCTAAATGGGTAACATACATATATGAAAAATATGGTATTTATACAATGCTTAACCATTCATTCGGAAGATACGGTCTTACACTCGATGGTGTTTGGACACCAGTCACGGACTATAGAGACCCAGCAACACAAAAATTATTAATGTCAGAAGTTACTGCTTTGGCAGAGGAGTTTAAAAACACACCTGGATTATTAATGTTTCTGTTAGGTAACGAAAACAACTATGGTCTTTTTTGGGCGGGTGCAGAAACAGAAGACTTTCCTGATGAAGAGGATAAAAAGCGAGAGGTTGGTGAAAAACGTGGAAGACCTATGTATAGGCTAATGAACGAAGCTGCAATTAAAATGAAGTCTATAAATGATAAACGCCCAATAGCCATATGTAACGGAGATGTATTATTTATTGATATCGTAGCAGAAGAATGTAAAGATATTGATGTATTTGGTACCAATATGTATCGTGGTGTTAATTTTACTGATGCTTTTACAACAGTTAAGGAAAAGTTAGATATGCCAATAATGATGACAGAATTTGGTGCAGACGCATTCAACGCTCTAAGTAATTCTGAAGATCAAAAATCTCAAGCATTTTATATGGTCAACAACTGGAAAGATATTTATGAAAATGCCGCAGGACTAGGTAAAGCTCAAAATGCTATTGGAGGCTTTACTTTTCAATTTAGCGATGGTTGGTGGAAATTCGGTCAAACAAAAAACTTAGACGTTCATGATAATAATGCGTCTTGGTCAAATGGTGGTTATTACTTAGATATTGAGAACGGGTCAAATAATATGAATGAGGAGTGGTTTGGTATATGCGCTAAAGGGCCAAATGATGAAAGAGGACTTTACACATTATATCCGAGAGCAGCCTACTATACACTTAAAGAAGCTCATCTTTTGAATCCTTACAATGAAGGTGTTGATCAAAATTTTATTGAAAATTACTTCAAGAATATTAATTTAATGGATGCCGTTTTACGTGCAAGAGGTGATAAAGCCGCTCTAGGTGGTAGTGATACAAAAAAGTTAAGTATTAGTAGACTAGCTATGCAGTTTACAACCTTTAATACAGGTGGTAATTTAATCACTACACCAGACAGTCCAGACCCAGCATCTACATCTTTTCCTGATCAATTAGGATTTGATCATATGCAATCATACTTTATAGGTATCGAGGGTAAACCAGCATCAAACATGCGAGCAAATGTAGATTTTAACATATTAGGTAGAGTTGCATCAAATCCAATTGATGAAATATTTTATGAAAATAGAGGTCGATCAGTTAGTGTTAACTCACCTGATGGAGAAGTCACTTTAGCTGACAATAACAGAGTGTCAGTATACAAGGCAGAATTTGAATGGAATGCCAAAGAATTTGATTTAAGAGGTTTTTATAGAACAGGACATTACCATTGGGGATACGAAGGTGATTTTTTTGGTTTATACCCAGAGGCTAATTATGGACCTAATTTAGATATTTATAATGGTGAAATATTTGGAACTGAAATAGATGGTAAAGGCGCTTTTGAAGGTTTAAAAGCAGCGATAGGACCACAGCTCTGGTGGGGTGCAAACCCAACCATGTTATTTAAATACCAGAAACAAATTGGAAAATTTGATGTTACAGGAATATACCATAGAGATTTTGAAACAGAAATTCAAATTGATCCTGTTACAGGACAACGTGTTTTAGATGCTAATCAATTGCGAAGTGGTATCATTCCAGCATTTCCTACGGAAAGAGCTACACTATCTATACAAAGAGATTTTGGTAAGTTTGATGTTAAGATTGGTGGAATATGGGCAGGAAGCCCACTCAATGGATCAACGTATCAAGATGTAACAGGTACTCCAGGTAATTATATTGTTTATAATGATAAGATTCAATCTTCAGACAACTGGGGAGGGAAAGTTAAAATCGAGTATTCAGGCGGAAGATTTCTTTGGTATGGACAAGCTTCATACATGGGCTTAGTTGCTAATGGTGGTGCTGACCAAACACAAACATTTACAGGTTGGAGGTTGAAAGACTCAGGTAGTAGTAATCAAGTAAATGCACTATCAGGTTTTACATATTTAATGGGTGATTTTCAGATTGCTCCGAACTTCATGTATCAGAAACCTCTCGTAGCTCCGATGCCAAATGACGTTCAAGGACCAGGAAGGCTCAGGAATGTAATTGATGATCCTTTTGCAGTAAGAAATGGTAATCGTGAGACTTATGGTTATGAAATGCTATTAACATATGACCCAACGCCCGGTACATGGATGTACGAATGGAATAATGATAAAGCTGAAGACGCTAAATTTGCAGCAAACTTAGGTTTTACTTACCGTCGACTCCCAACAACAACAGATGCACACATAGGTTTCTTGGCAAATAGACAATTTTTTGCTTTCCCACAGTCAGCACCTGCTGAAGATTTATGGGAGATTAACTCTAGAATGGTTTCTAAACTAAATAACGATACAGGTGTAATAGGGAACTTTTATTATGGTAACGGACAGGCAAATGGTGATAGTGATAGATTAATTAAACGTTTCGGTGGAGATATAAGGGCTATCCATAAAAAAATGATGATTCAAACCCATGTTAAGGTAAACGATTGGGGACCATTTGATTATCACAGAGATTTTAACCTTACATTTCCTTTACAGTTAATGGTAGATATTTCAACAAATATTAGTAAACCCGATTGGTTTTTGTTACCAAGCACTAGAATTGGAATAAGAGGAACCTGGAGATCATTAAATGAATTTTCACCAAGATATGGGCCTAATTTTGTTCCTCCTAATACTTTTCCGCCAATACCACCAGTAAGCAGTGTAGGATTTGACAACGGTCAAGAATGGGAAATAAGAACTTATGTGCATATTAACATTGGAAAATAAAATTTAAAAATTTAAAAATGAAAAACAAAAAATTTAATTTTACAAAACTTATACTCTTATCAGTGGCTATTTCTACAGCCGTTGTGAGTTGTGAGAGAGACTTATCAGAAGATGCAGTATTTGCAACTAACTCTAATACAGGAGAAATTTTCACTGATGCTCCAGTAGAACTTGGATCAGATTTTTATTTTCCTTTTTTAGGTTCAAAACCAACAGCGTGGTCTGTAGATAATAACGAGGGTTACGAGAGTTCAGCATCAATGAGAATAGATGTTCCAAACGCAAATGATCCTGAAGGAAATTACGCTGGTGCAATTTTTAGAGTTGAAGGCCAAGGTCGTGATCTGAGTGGATATAATGCTCTTACATTTTGGGGTAAAGCTTCTCAAGGTGTTAATATAGGAGAACTTGGTTTCGGTCTAGATTTTATTGAAGATAAATATCAAACAACCATTTCAAACACAAGTTTTGGAACAAGTTGGACTAAATATATTATCCCAATACCAGATGCATCAAAACTTTTTGATGAGCGAGGTCTGTTTTGGTATTCTGCTGGAACTCAAGAAACAGGAGGTTTTGGATATACGTTTTGGATCGATGATCTAAAGTTTGAAAATTTAGGAACTTTAGGAAATCCAAGACCTGAAATATATAATGGTGAGGATCCTATCTCTCAAGCTTTTTTGGGTAATTCTGGTGTGTTAGATACACCTAGAGTGATATTTAATTTACCTTCAGGTATGAATCAAACAGTCAGTGCATCACCAAGTTATTTTGATTGGTCATCTTCAGAACCTAGTATTGTAGAAATTAGAGATTCTGGAACAATTCAAATGCTATCCAGCGGGACATCTGTGATAACAGCTACCATGGCCGGTGTTCAGGCAACAGGGTCTGTAACTATTGAGGTTGTGGGCGAATTTGTTTTTGCTCCAACACCAATAAGAGACCCAGCTGATGTAATATCTATTTTTTCTGACGCTTACGATGATGTTCCGGTTGAGTTTTACAATGGATATTGGCAGCCTTTTCAGACAACTTTATCAGATGATTTTGCAATTAACGGCGATAATATTTTAAACTACACAAATTTTAATTTTGTAGGCAATCAGTTTCGAGAACCTACTATTGACATAACAGAAAACCCTAATTTGCACATTAACATGTTAATTCCAGGTGAGATACCACCAAATCTTGATTTCTTAATATCTATAATAAATTTTGATGGAGACGGTGTAGAAAACGGAAGACAACAAGTGTTTTTTAATAGTTCTGATTTTATAGCGGACACATGGAGCACTTTGGAGATTCCAATTACCTTATCCAACAAAGATGGTCTGGGGCTGTTGATTTACGAAAACGTTAATGGTTCTTCATTGTCAAATTTCTATTTAGATAATATATACTTCTACTAATGTTAACAATTAAATAAAAAAACATGAAAAATAACAACATTAGAATCAAAGACTTTAAAGCTATAATTATTTTTGTTCATGTACTGTTAATGTCTAGTTGTAACACAGATGAGACACAGACAGTAGCAACTTTTGATAATTTAGTTATAAATGAAGAGTTTAGTACTGACGGAAACCTTGATTCGTCTCTATGGAATATAGAAACAGGAGACGGTACTGCTCAGGGTATCCCTGGCT
>Ga0213868_10000216_pt1 | contig 53702 bp, 33 predicted proteins | sample PICome_9_FD_160087 | JGI IMG/M metagenome (GOLD analysis project Ga0213868, IMG submission 160087) | Coastal seawater microbial communities near Pivers Island, North Carolina, United States - PICO127 | ecosystem: Environmental > Aquatic > Marine > Coastal | place: USA: North Carolina...
GGCATTATGAACCGAAAGTTAAAAGCTAAGAAAATTATTTTAAGATTATATCGCGGGATAGAGCAGTAGGTAGCTCGTCGGGCTCATAACCCGAAGGTCACTGGTTCGAGTCCAGTTCCCGCTACTAGCAAAATCAAGCCTTTCAAGAAATTGAGAGGCTTTTTCATTTCAATGGGTACAGAATAGGTACAGAATAAAGCTGTTTTTCTTCATCTTAATAGCATTTGATTCAGTTTGATTTCATTTGGCATTTGATAAAAACCTTAAATAATTATAAAATCTTTTTTTGTGTTTTTGATGTAGTGGAATTATTGTACACCCTAGACTTAGGGTCTAGCTCCGCGAGGTGTGCGAGTTCGAGTCTCCTCGCCCGTACAAAAGCCGAAGAGAAATCTTTGGCTTTTTTTGTTTAAAAACGAGTTCAAAAAAAACTCAGCTACAACTTAGGTTCAACATTTTGCTGTTTTTTTGACTTAATTTAGAATAATTGGTTTTAAATATATTTGGCAACAAAAACTATTATTTAACTAAACCCTCATTAATTTTGGTTATTGATGATTTTTAAGAATCAGGCGCACAACCCGAAGTTCATACGTTCAGAAGATTTTATTGTTTAGATCTACTTTCGCTCTTTTTAAAAATAAATAGTTCTGTCAATTTATAATATTACTTCTAACTGTTCTTTTTTTTGTAATTCAATTTTTAACTTGAATTGAAGATAGATTCTTTTTTTTAGTTTTATTGGTGTGATAAATAACCAATTCAAGTTTGCTAAAAAGCATGACAGGACAGGATGGGGATTTTTTAATTTCGAATTAATTTTACAAGAGTTTATTGACCTTATCAGTCTTAAAATTTTAACCATTCAAAATAAATAAATGAGCAAAACAATTGTATTAACCGGGGCAGGAGGTGTTTTATGTAGCACACTTGCTGAAGCTTTAGCAAAAGAAGGCCATAATGTTGCAGTTTTAGATTTAAGAAAAGAAGCAGCGGACAAAGTTGCCGAAGCTATAAATAAAAATGGAGGTAGTGCAATTGGTGTCGAAGCAAACGTTTTGGAAAAAGAATCCCTGATTAAATCAAAAAAAGTAGTTAACAATGCTTTTGGAAAAGTTGATATCTTAGTTAATGGTGCAGGCGGTAATCATCCTTTGGGTACAACGAGTAATCCATTTTTTGAAATGGAAGATCTTAAAAATACAACCGACGGTTTTAAAACCTTTTTTGATTTGGATCCAAAAGGCATTGAGTTTACATTTAATCTTAATTTTCTAGGTACGTTAATTCCAACACAAGTATTTGCTGAAGATATGGTTGGTCGTGAAGGCTGCAGTGTTTTGAATATTTCTTCAATGAACGCCTTTACACCACTAACAAAAATACCAGCATACAGTGGTGCCAAAGCAGCAGTATCTAATTTTACGCAATGGTTGGCTGTTCATTTTTCTAAAGTAGGGATTCGTGTAAATGCATTAGCACCTGGATTTTTCTTAACCGATCAAAACCGTTCTTTACTTACTAATGAAGACGGAAGTTTAACACAACGTGGTCAGCAAATTATAAACCAAACACCAATGAGTCGTTATGGCGATCCAGATGATTTAGTGGGCACAACCTTATGGTTGTGTGGTGAAGGATCAAAATTTGTAACTGGAGTTGTCGTTCCAATAGATGGAGGATTTGCAGCGTATAGTGGAGTTTAAAAAATAGTAAATGAATTTAAAATTAGAACAAACATGGAGATGGTATGGACCTAACGATCCAGTCTCTCTTTTAGATATAAAACAATCTGGTGCCACAGGAATTGTGTCGGCATTACATCACGTTCCAAACGGAGACGTATGGACAGTTACGGATATCTACCATCGCAAATCTGAAATTGAAAACGTCGGATTAACTTGGTCTGTGGTAGAAAGTGTTCCTATTCACGAGAATATAAAAACCAAATCTGGCGATTATAAGACATACATCGAAAACTACAAGCAAACACTTTTAAATTTAGGTGAGTGCGGAATTGATATCGTATGCTACAACTTTATGCCAGTATTGGATTGGACACGCACAAACCTAGATTATGAAGTCGATGATAAATCTACAGCATTACGATTTGAGGCTGCTGCTTTTGCTGCATTCGAATTATTTTTATTGAAACGTCCAGGTGCGGAAAATGATTATACAGATGTACAGAAAGAAGCTGCAAAACACTATTTAGAAAATGCTTCGGATGAAGATCAAAAAACCTTAGTCAGAAATATCATCGCTGGTTTACCTGGTGCTGAGGAAGGCTACACATTAGAAGAATTCAATAAAATTCTTGCAACCTATAATAATATTGGACCAAAAGAATTGAAAGCAAATCTATTTTCTTTTCTTTCTGAAATTATCCCATCTGCAGAACAAGCAGGTGTATTAATGTGTATTCATCCCGATGATCCACCTTTTCCAATTTTAGGATTACCTAGAGTGGTAAGTACAGAACAAGATATTGCAGATTTATATGAAGCCATAAAAAGTCCGAATAACGGATTAACATTCTGCACAGGTTCATTTGGAGTACGAGCAGATAACGATTTAGCAGGTATGGTAGAACGTTTTGGAGATCGTATTCACTTTATCCATTTAAGAGCAACCAAACGTGATGATGATGGTAACTTTCACGAAGCCGACCATTTAGAAGGAGATGTAGATATGTATGCTGTAATGAAAGCTTTGGTTTTCGAACAGCAAAAACGAGCAAAAGCAGGTCGAAAGGATTTACGCATGCCTTTTAGACCAGATCATGGTCATAAAATGCTCGATGATTTAAAAAAGAAAACCAATCCTGGATATTCAGGGATTGGACGTTTACGAGGTCTTGCCGAACTACGAGGTTTAGAACTTGGTATTAGACGTTCAATACAATAAAAAATAATAACAAATTAAAAACATAATATGTCAACCACTTTCGAAACAAGATATGCTTCAAGTCCAAAAGCAGTAAAACAATACGACACCAAACAATTAAGAGATGAGTTCTTAATTGACGATTTAATGCAAAACGGAACAATTAAATGGGTTTATACACATTATGATCGCTATATGGCTGGTGGTGCTGTGCCAACATCAGACTTAAAATTAGAGACCATTGATCCTTTAAAAGCGGACTACTTTTTAGAACGTCGCGAATTAGGAATTATTAATGCTGGTGGTGACGGAAGTATTTCAGTAGATGGTGAAACCTTTAAGGTTAATCATAAAGATGCTTTATACATTGGTAAAGGTGCAAAAGACGTTGTTTTTAAAAGTGACGATGCTAGTAATCCTGCAAAATTCTATATGAATTCTGCACCAGCACATAAAACCTATCCAACTAAAAAAACAAGTTTAGCTGAAGCCAATAAAATTGAATTGGGAAGTTTAGAAACTGCCAACCACAGAACAGTTAGTCAGATGATAATTGGTGGTATAGTAACCACTTGTCAATTGCAAATGGGTATGACAGAACTTAAAACAGGATCTGTTTGGAATACGATGCCAGCTCACGTTCATGATAGACGTATGGAAATTTATTTCTATTTAGACGTGCCAGAAGAACAAGCGGTATGCCATTTTATGGGTCAGCCACAAGAAACACGTCATATTTGGATGCACAATCATCAAGCGGTGATTTCACCACCTTGGTCTATTCATTCTGGCTCAGGAACATCTAACTATACCTTTATTTGGGGAATGGCTGGTGAAAACTTAGACTACAATGATATGGATGTTGCAAAAATTACAGATTTAAGATAATATGTCTCAAGAATTATTCAATATAAAAGGTAAAGTTGCCTTAGTAACAGGAAGTACACACGGACTTGGTATGGCCATGGCGATGGGACTCGGAAAAGCAGGCGCTACCATTGTTGTTAACGGTAATTCCTCACAAGAAAAAATTGACAATGCTGTTGCAGAGTATAAAAAAGAAGGGATTAATGCAGTTGGTTACAAATTCAATGTGGCGAATGAAGACGATGTAAAAATCAATATTAAAAAGATTGAAACTGAAGTTGGTAACATCGATATTTTAGTTAATAATGCTGGGATCATTAAGCGTACACCATTGGCTGAAATGGAAGTCGAAGACTTTAAACAAGTTTTAGACATCGATTTGGTAAGCCCTTTTATTGTATCTAAACATGTGGTAAAAGGCATGATGGAACGTAAGGCAGGTAAGATCATAAACATTTGTTCTATGATGAGTCAATTGGGTAGAAATACCGTTGGTGCCTATGCAGCAGCAAAAGGTGGTCTAGTAATGTTGACTAAAAATATGGCAACAGAATGGGCGCGATTTAATATTCAAGTTAATGGTATTGGACCAGGTTATTTTGCGACGTCGCAAACAGCACCAATTAGAGTAGATGGACACCCGTTTAATGATTTTATTGTAGGAAGAACACCTGCAGCAAAATGGGGAGACCCAAATGATTTAGCCGGTGCCGCTATCTTTTTAGGTTCAAAAGCAAGTGATTTTGTTAATGGGCATATTTTGTATGTTGATGGTGGTATTTTAGCTACTATAGGAAAGCCTTCAAATGAACTTTAATTGAACCTATGTCTATGACCAGTGAACCTATGAAGCTAGAAACCTCATTAAAAGCAAACGATTTTGATATTCAAAAAGATATAGTTTCTAAAATTAGAGACTTAATCAATAATAAAAATTTAGAACCAGGAGATAGATTACCTTCAGAAAGAATGCTCTCAGAAAAGTTTCAGGTTACCAGAGTTAGTATTAGAGCAGCCATACAAAAACTAGAATTTTATGGTGTTTTAAAATCAATACCTCAAAGCGGAACATATATAACAAATATTGGTGTAATTGCTATAAACGGTATCATAAAAAATCTTTTAAGATTAGATAATCCAGATTTTAAATCTTTGGTAGAAACGAGAATTTTATTAGAATTAAAGACAACTAGCTTAGCAGCTGTAAACAGAACAATTGAAGATTTAACTGATATGGAAGACGCTTTACAAGCGTACAAAAATAAAGTGTTAAAAAATGAAGATGCCGTCCAAGAAGATTTATTGTTTCATTTAGCTATAGCAAAAGCAAGTGGTAATACGACGATGAATAGTATAATGCTATTGATTACACCAGAAATTATTACAAATTTTGAAAAATATCACATTTGTGATTCAGGATTATCACACAGCGCTATTCATGAGCATCAAGCAATTTTTGATGCTATTAAAAATCAGGATTCAATAGTAGCTCAAGAAAAAATGAGAGCACATTTTAAGGTGCTCTATGATTATTGTAATAGTTAAAAATAATATTATGTTATTACCAAAGTGTGTAACTCAAAAACGAATAAAAAATGAATATTAAAAAGCTTTCATTTTTAGTAATTGTTTCACTTATATGTTCTTGTTCTAATGAGAAAGGAAGTACAATTATTACAATAAAAAATTCACTAGAATTTGAACGTGAATTCGAAACAGTCGAATTGTCAAAATCTGATTTAAATATTGAAAACCTTGATAATATCGGTATTCTTAATACGGAAACGAACACACTAGAAGTTGTACAAACTGTTGATAATGATGATGACGGCAATTTGGATGTTGTTTTATTTCAACCAAAAATAAAGGCAAATGCTACAGCTAAATATGAAGTTGTTTTAATTCCCGAAGCAGAACAAACCGAAACCCAAGAATGGTGCTATTCCCGTTTTGTACCTGAGCGTACGGATGACTATGCCTGGGAAAATAACCGAGTTGCATTTAGAACTTTTGGGCCCGTAGCGCAAAAAATGATTGAAGATGGTGTTAAAGGTGGCACTTTAACCAGTGGTATGGATGCCTGGTTAAAACGTGTAGAATATCCCATTATTAATAAATGGTATGCAAGGGGTGTTATTGAAAAAGGCGCTTATCATAAAGATATTGGTGAAGGATTAGATAACTTTCATGTTGGTGTTAGTCGTGGTGTTGGAGGTATTGCTGTAAAAACAGATTCTACTTACTCAGTCTCTAAAAATTTTACGGCTTGGAAAACGATAACAACAGGTCCCATAAGAACAAGCTTTATTTTAGACTATGCAGATTGGGATGCTAATGGTAAAGTAATCAAAGAAAGAAAGCATATCTCTCTAGACTATGGGCAAAATTTAACGCGATTTAATGTTGAATTAAGTGGAACAGACAAAGTTTCTGTTGGTTTAACATCTCATAAAAAAGATGGAGAAGTTACTACCAATAAAGAAGAAGGATGGATGAGTTATTGGGAACCTTTTGACGATTCAGAATTGGGTCAAGGTGTCGTTATTACGAATCCAAAACGTATTATAGCTTTTGAAAATTATCTTACAGATAGAAAAGATGAAAGCAATTTGTATGTACAATCAAATGTTTCAGGAGCATTTGAGTATTATGCAGGATTTGGTTGGAAAAAGAGCGGTCAGTTTGAAACTAGGGCCGATTGGAATAATTACCTATCTCGTTTTTCAAAATGTCTAGATAATCCGTTAGAAGTGAATGTTGTAACACCATCAAAATAACATGAAGTACGTCTCTATAAAAACGATTACAGTTGTTGCATTACTGGTTTTAACTTTTACATCTTGTAAAGACAATACGGGACCTAAAGTGATGTATTTAGGGCACACCCTACCACAAACGCATCCTGTACATAAAGGCATTGTAGAATTTCAAAAGGCATTAGAAAAAAAATCTAATGGTACTTTAAAAGTTAAAATATTTCCTGATGCACAGTTAGGTTCAGAACGTGAGATTTTAGAGTTATTACAAATTGGAAGTGTAGCGGCAACCAAAGTAAGTGCCGCAACCTTATCTAATTTTGTTCCAGAATATAATGTCTTAGGAATTCCGTATTTGTTTAGAGATAAGCAACATCAATTTGAAGTTTTAGAAGGCGAGATTGGCAAGTCGATACTACAAAAAGGCAGTAAGTTTTGGTTACGCGGTCTTTGTTATTATGATGCAGGAAGCCGAAGTTTTTACACGAGTAAAAAAGCGATTAGAACACCAGAAGATTTAGAAGGGCTTAAAATAAGGGTGATGAACAATCAAATGGCGATTAATATGGTAAATTCTATGGGAGGTTCTGCTACGCCATTGGCTTACGGTGAATTGTACACAGCAATTCAGCAAGGTGTAGTGGATGGTGCAGAAAATAATCCACCATCGTTTGTTTCTTCTAATCACTATGAAATTAGCAAGTATTATACATTAGATCAGCACTCTTCCGTGCCAGATGTACTTTTAATTGGCACAAAATATTGGGATAAATTATCAGACCAAGAAAAAATTTGGGTGCAAGAAGCAGCTGACGAATCTGCTCAAGCTCAAAAAGTATTTTGGAATGAATCTGTTGAAGCATCCATGGAAACAGCAAAAGCAGCAGGTGTAGAAATTATCATTCCTGAGAAGTCCTTATTTGCCGATAAATCTAAATCGGTCTTAGAAAATTTTGTTAAGGAATTTCCAGAACTTAAACCAATTGTAAACCAAATTAAAAATAAAGACTAATGACTAAATCTGACCTTATTTTTAATAAAGTTCTTAAAATCCTTGAGTGGATTATGATTGTAATTTTTGCGCTTTTAGTGCTCGATGTTTTGTTTCAAGTGTTTTCAAGATATGTTTTAGGAACATCGTTTACATGGACTGAAGAATTTGCAAGATTTGCCTTAATCTGGATGACAATTTTAGGAGCTGCATATCTCAATGGTAAAAAAGAGCATTTATCTATGGATTTTTTGTATCAAAAATTCTCTGAGCCTAATAAAAGAAAAGCATCAATTCTTATAGAAGTTTTAATATTTCTATTTGCACTTGTAATTATGGTTATAGGTGGTTTAAATTTAGTTTACACAACCTTACATTTAGAACAACTTTCAGGAACATTACGAATTCCTCTAGGCTATGTTTATGCTATAATGCCTTTTAGTGGTTTTTTAATCATGTGCTTTTCAGTTTTTCATATGGCAAAAATTATTAACAACAAAAGCGCTAATTAGTTATGAGTATAGAAATTATAAGTATTATCGTTTTGTTTGTGAGTTTCTTCACCTTGTTGTTACTCAAAGTTCCTGTTGCCTATAGTATTGGTATCGCAACGACATTAAGTTTGTTACTTAATATTGATAAATTACCTGGAATCACAACGATTGCACAGCGAATGACTACAGGTATAGATAGTTTTGCCTTATTAGCAATTCCGTTCTTTATATTGGCAGGTGATATTATGAAACGTGGTGGTATAGCCACACGACTCATCAATTTTGCTAAATCTTTAGTGTCAAGTCTTCCAGGTGGATTGGCTTATGTTAATATTTTGGCATCAATGTTATTTGGGGCCATTTCGGGTTCTGCCCTTGCAGCAGCATCTGCTATTGGAAGCATAATGACTGATAGAATGGAAGAAGAAGGCTACCCAAGAACATTGAGTGCTTCTGTAAATATAACAGCTTCTACCACAGGACTATTAATTCCGCCAAGTAATATTTTAATTGTATATGCTTTAGCGAGTGGAGGCACAGCTTCTGTAGCAGCTCTTTTTATTGCTGGTTATCTTCCTGGAATATTATTAGGTTTCGCTATTATGGGTTATGTTGCTTACATTGCGATTAGCAAAAATTATGCTAGAGGAAAGCGTGCTACATTGTTTGAAATTTGGACGTTTTTTAGAAAAGCGTTTTTCAGTTTATTGTTACTAGTGATTGTTGTTGGTGGTATTGTGGCTGGAGTTTTCACAGCGACTGAAGCTTCTGTGATAGCTGTATTGTATGCAGCGGTTTTAGCTTTGGTTTATGGTGATATGAAAGTTAAAGATTTTTCTGGAGTATTGTTATCTAGTGCAAAAACAACCGCTGTGGTTATGTTTTTAATTTGTACTTCAATGGCGATGTCTTGGTTATTTTCTTTTGAAGGTATTCCCAAAATGATTAGTACTTTTTTGTTAGAGTCCTTAAATAATAAGTTTGCCATCTTTTTAGCGATTAACCTTATTCTATTGGTTATTGGCACATTTATGGACATGACGCCTGCTGTTCTTATTTTTACACCAATATTTTTACCTGTAGTAACGACTTTAGGTATGGATCCTGTACACTTTGGAATTGTAATTGTTTTGAACCTGTGTATTGGAATTTGTACTCCACCTGTAGGAACCTTGCTCTTTGTCGGTAGTGGTGTAGCCAAAGTTTCGGTTACTCAAGTGATAAAGCCATTATTGCCATTTTTAGCAATTATGGTGGCTGTACTAATGCTAATCAGTTTTATCCCTGAAATATCTATGTTTTTACCTAGATTGTTCGGTCTTTAAATAGTGTTGATATGGATATTAAACGCTAAGAGCTAAATGTATCTATTATTTCCATGACTCTTAAGCCTTCATATGCAGAACACGGATTATCTTGTTTTCCAAGAAAATAATTTACGGTGGCTTCAATCATGGGATGCTGAATATGTTCAGGATGCTTAAATTTTAAAAGTTCAGTGGTTCCATTTTTTGTGATTTCAATTTGATTGCCAAAAATGGATAGTTTTATTTCTCCTAAACTTCCAAATATTTTTAGTTCATCCTTATTTGAAGATTCATTGACATTAAATGCCCACAAACCTCGACATTGAATACCATTTTTAAGTTGAATAATTCCATTTACAACATCGTCTGCATCGTAAGTTTTACTCTGGTTAATTGCAAAACCATGTGCCTCTTTATAATCACCTAAAAAATAATAGATTAAATCTAATTGATGTGGAGCCAAATCATGAAAATACCCACCACCAGAAATACTTTTATTAGCACGCCAATTATCTTCTGTAACGGTAATCATATCCGTTTTTAAAGGCTGTAATAATTGTATGTCTGCACAACGAATTTCTCCAATTTTAGCATCATCGATAAGTTGTTTTACTTTTAAAAACATAGGAAGCTGTCTTCTGTAATGTGCAACGGTGAGTTTGGCATTACTCGATTTAAGTGTATCACAAATTTGCTTTGCTTCATTTGAATTAAGTGCCATCGGTTTTTCTAAATAGACATTCTTGTTGAGCTTTAATGCTTTTAAAGCATATTCTAAATGGCTTGATGGTGGTGTAGCAATATATATGGCATTTATATCCTCATGATTTAGCAAATCATCAGCATTATCATACCAAAAGGGAACCTTATGTCTTTCTGCATACTCTTTTGCTTTCTCTGCATTTCTGCGCATTACAGCAACTAAACGAGAGTTTTCAACTTTATTAAATGCAGGTCCGCTTTTTACTTCCGTAACATCACCACAACCTATAATTCCCCAATTAATTGTATTCATTTTTTTATTTAAAATTGAAATAGTTTTTGGCATTATTATAACAAATATCACTCACAATTTTGCCTAACCATTTTTCGTCATTTGGTAATTCGCCATTAACGACATCATTTGCAATTAAATTACACAAGATGCGTCTAAAATACTCATGCCTTGGAAAAGAGAGAAAGCTACGAGAATCGGTAAGCATACCCACAAAACAACTTAATAATCCAAGATTAGAGAGAGTGTTTAATTGTTTCTCCATACCATCTTTTTGGTCTAAAAACCACCATGCCGCACCAAATTGAACTTTACCCTTAATGTTACCATCGTTAAAGTTACCAACCATAGTGGCGAAGACTTCATTATCTGCTGGATTTAAATTGTAGACAATGGTTTTAGCAAGTTGATCAGTACTATCTAGAGCATTTAAAAAACCACTTAAGCCAACTGCTTGCGAAAAATCACCAATAGAATCGAATCCAGTATCTGGTCCCAACTGCTTTAATAATCGTTTGTTGTTATTACGAATTGGACCTAAATGTAGTTGTTGCGTCCAGCCTTTTTTATGATAAAATTTTCCTAAAGCTAATAGTGTTTCCGCTCTAAAAAACTGAACTTCTTCTTTAGATAGATTTTTTCCAGATGTAACAGAAGCAAATAATTTTGAAACATCATATTTTTTATTTGAAAAATGGTTTAATTGCTCCAATCCATGATCTGAAAGTTTACAACCATGAGCATCAAAATAGTCTATTCTGTTTTCAAGCGCAGACAATAAATCGTCGTAATTAGTAATACTAAAACCAACAGCTTTCTCTAAAGATTCAATGTAATCAATATAAGCTTTGCTATCGGCAACAGCATAAGCTTTGTCTGGCCTAAATGTTGGAAATACACTAACTTTTTTATCACTTTCGGCTATCTGTTTATGATGGTTTAAATCGTCAATAGGATCATCAGTTGTGCAGAGTGATTCCACATTTTGTTGTTCTAACAATCCGCAAGTTGTATGTGTGGATTTAATAAGTATTTCTGAGGTTTTTTCGTAAACCGACTCAGCATTTTCTGGTGTCAACAAATCCTGAACTCCAAAATAGCGTTGCAACTCTAGATGTGTCCAATGGTACAATGGATTTCTTAATGTGTAAGGCACAACTTCGGCCCATTTTAAGAATTTGTCTTTATCGGATGCATTTCCGGTAATATATTTCTCGTTAATGCCATAAGCTCTCATGGCACGCCATTTATAATGATCTCCGTAAAGCCAAACCTGCGTTATGTTCTCAAAGGTCGTGTTTTCGGCAATCTGCTGTGGTGATAAATGATTGTGATAATCTATTATTGGAAGCGGTTTTGCATAATCATGATAAAGCGTTTTTGCAAAGTCGCTCTGTAATAGAAAATGGTCGTTTATAAAGGATTTCATTTATTCTGTTTTTAATCAATATAATGTGCGTTGATACGGTTTTTTTGATGAACTAAAGTAATGTAGTTATTTATATGCTCCGTCCTGTGCTATACTGATTAATTTAATTAAAATTAAAGAAATACTTTGAAGTATATTTATATCAGAAGATAAAACTCATTTTAAAAGACAGCACAGTACAGGATGTAATATATCATTTATAAAATTACATTGTTCTGCAAAATATGTTTAATGAATTTTAAAACCTTTATTTGTTTGTTTATAATATTGCTTTCTCTTGAAGCATTGCAGTCACAAGAGAGCAATCCAAATATTCTGGTGTTTTCAAAAACGGAAGGAAATTATCATAAGTCTATTCCAACTGGTATTGATTTTATGACTGAATTAGCACAAAGGAATAATTGGAATATTTCATTTTCTGAAAATTCAAATGACTTTAAAGATGAAAACTTGAAGCAATATAATGCACTTGTGTTTTTAAACACTTCAGGAGATCTATTTGACGAGAATCAGAAAAAGGCATTGAAAAAGTATATGGCCAATGGTAATGGTTTTGTTGGAATCCATGCTGCATCTAATACCGAAATGGAATGGCCTTGGTTTACAGAAATGATTGGAGCTACTTTTAAAGGCCATCCTAAAGTTCAAAACGCAACATTATATATTGAAAAAACGAGTAAGCATTCATCAATTAATCATTTAAACGATACTGAAGTTTTTAAGGACGAATGGTATAATTTTTTAAAACCTGTGGGTAAGCATGTTAATGTTTTGGCTTCTTTAGATGAGGATTCGTACCAAGGTAAAAAAATGAATACCAAGAATCATCCGATTACATGGTATCATCATTTTGATGGTGGTAGAGTGTTTTATACAGGAATGGGACATACTAACGAGATTTATCAAGATACAAGATTTGAAAAATTAATTAAAGGTGCGATACTTTGGGCAGCAGATGTAGAGCAGATAAAAAAGCCTTCTTCTAAAAAATGGACCATTCTTTTTGAAGGTGACCCAAGCAAATATTGGGATGTCTTTATTGGAGCACCTCATGCGACAGTCAAAGATTTGGATAATGTGGATCCTAAAAGTGATGGTAAAAATGCTGAACCTCTAGGTTTAAACAATGACCCAAAAAAAGTATTTACCTTTAAAGATGAAAATGGAGAAACCGTACTTCATATTTCAGGAGAAATATATGGAGCCTTAATTTCAAAACAGGAGTATGAAAATTACCATTTAAAAATACAGTTTAAATGGGGAGAGAAAGTTTGGGGTCCCAGATTATTAAGAAAAAGAGATAGTGGAATATTATATCACTCCCATGGCTCTAGTACTGCGTTTTGGAATGTATGGATGGCGTCACAGGAGTTTCAGGTTCAAGAAACCGATGTCGGTGATTACTATGGATTGGGTGATGTTTTAATAGATATTCCATCCGATAAAAAAGAAGGAGAAAAGGAATTTAGTTATTCAAAAAATAGTACTTTAAACCCTTATTCGGCTTTACAACGTATTCCACCAAACCATTGTAATAAAAGTTTGGATAATGAAAAAGACCATGGAGAATGGAATACCCTCGAACTTATTTGTTTTGAAGGGACAAGTTTACACATAGTGAATGGAAAGGTCGTTATGGCATTGTATAATTCAGAATATAAGAATGCAGATAACGAGAAAGTACGACTTGCAAAAGGACGTATTCAAATTCAATCTGAAGCGGCAGAAGTGTATTATAAAAATGCTCAAATAAAATCCATAAATCGTATTCCCAAAACGTTTAAAAAACAATTAAAATAATATTAAGAGTTTATTTATAAATGAATTATTACTTAGGGTTAGATATAGGAAGTTCATCAATCAAAGCATCATTAGTTGAAACAGAGTCAGGTAAAAGTCTAGTTGTTGTACAAGAGCCCAAAGAAGAAATGGGCATGTATGCCCAAAAAAATGGTTGGGCAGAACAAAGTCCAAATGATTGGTGGCAACATATCTGTACTGCTATTAAAAGGTTAAAAAAAGAATATAATGTTAGCAGAACACAAATAAAAGGCATTGGAATATCCTACCAAATGCATGGCCTCGTTTTAATTGATAAAGCAGGTAATCCATTACGTAAAAGTATCATTTGGTGTGATAGTAGAGCTGTAGAAATAGGAAACAAAGCTTATGATGCCATTGGTGAAGACAAATGTTCATCTCGCTTATTAAACTCACCTGCAAATTTTACGGCTTCAAAATTGAAATGGGTAAAGGATAATGAGACAGATATTTACAAAAGTATTTATAAGTTTATGTTGCCTGGCGATTACATAGCTTACAAGTTTTCGAATAAGATAAATACAACTATATCTGGATTGTCTGAAGGTATTTTCTGGGATTTTCAAAAGAATAATGTGGCAGATTTTCTACTGGAATATTACGGTTTCGATAAAGAATTGATTCCAGAAATTGTCGAAACATTCGGTGTTCAATCTTTGGTTGATAATAAAGGAGAAGCTGAAAGTGGATTGGCAGCAGGTACACCCATTTACTATAGAGCAGGTGATCAACCTAATAATGCATTATCCTTAAATGTGTTTAATCCTGGAGAAGTTGCTGCTACAGGTGGTACATCTGGTGTTGTGTATGCGATTACTAAAAGTTTGTCAAGTAAAGAGAGTACGCGCGTAAATAATTTTGCGCATGTAAATTATTCGAACAACAACAAGGCTATTGGTAAATTATTAAATATTAATGGTGCAGGTATTCAGTACCGTTGGTTATTAAATAACCTATCGGTGAGTTCGTATGAAGAGATGAATACTTTAGCATCAGAAATTCCAGTAGGATCAGATGGGGTTTGTTTAATTCCTTTTGGAAATGGAGCAGAGCGCATGCTCAATAACAAGGAAATTGGGACACGCATTGTAAACATGAATTTAAATAACCATCATAAAGGTCATATGTGCAGAGCTGCTTTAGAAGGGATAGCCTTTTCTTTTGTTTATGGTATGGAGATTATGAAGTCAGATGGCATAAAACCAAGTGTAATGCGTGCCGGAAACGACAATCTATTCCGTTCAGAAATATTTGCAAATACTGTGGCAACTTTAATTGAACAAGACATAGAAATTTACAATACAACAGGTGCTATTGGAGCAGCACGAGCGGCCAATTTGCATAAAGGAGATTTTGAAGCTTTCGGTAAGGTGATTATGGACAATGATTATGTGATGACGTTTATGCCTTTTAAAGATAAGGCACCATATTTAGAAGCTTACAATAACTGGAAAAAAGAATTAGAACTCATATTAAATAAAGTATAAAACAAAATAAAATGGCAATTATAGGAAACAAAGAATACTACAAAGGTATAGACAAAATCAAATACGAAGGCAAAACATCAGACAACCCTTTGGCATTTAAATACTATAATCCAGAGCAAGTTGTTGCTGGTAAAACCATGCGCGAGCATTTTAGATTTGCTATAGCCTATTGGCATACATTCTGCGGACAAGGTAGTGATCCGTTTGGTCCAGGAACACAGAATTTTACTTGGGATCAATCAGCAGACCCAGTCCAGGCTGCCAAGGATAAATCAGATGCGGCATTCGAATTTATTAGCAAAATGGGATTCGATTATTTCTGCTTTCACGATTACGATTTAATCCAGGAGGGCGCAACATTTGCCGAATCTGAAGAACGATTAGCTACAATTACAGATTACATCAAAGAGAAACAAGCTGAATCTGGTATCAAATTACTTTGGGGAACGGCTAACTGTTTTTCTAATCCACGCTACATGAATGGTGCATCAACTAATCCAAATTTTGATGTAGTCGCAAGAGCAGGAGGGCAAGTAAAATTGGCTTTAGATGCTACCATTAAATTAGGTGGTGAGAACTATGTGTTTTGGGGTGGACGTGAAGGCTATATGTCCTTATTAAATACAGATATGGGACGTGAGTTAGACCACATGGCTCAATTTTTAACGATGGCAAGAGACTATGCGCGATCACAAGGATTTAAAGGCACATTTTTTATAGAGCCAAAACCTATGGAGCCAATGAAACATCAGTACGATTTTGATTCTGCAACCGCAATAGGATTCCTAAAAGAATATGGTTTAGACAAAGATTTTAAAATGAACATTGAAGTCAATCATGCGACTCTGGCACAACACACTATGCAGCATGAATTAGCTGTGGCTGCTAAAGCAGGAATGTTAGGAAGTATAGATGCTAATAGAGGCGATTATCAAAATGGTTGGGATACAGATCAATTCCCTAACAATATTCAAGAAACAACTGAAGCCATGTTGGTATTTTTAAAAGCAGGAGGTTTACAAGGTGGTGGAGTAAATTTTGATGCTAAAATCAGAAGAAATTCAACAGATATGGAAGATGTATTCCATGCGCATATCGGTGGAGCAGATACCTTTGCAAGAGCTTTGATTATTGCAGATAAAATCATCACATCGTCACCTTATGAAAAATTGAGAACAGAACGTTATGCGTCTTTTGATTCTGGAAAAGGAAAAGATTTTGAAGACGGTAAATTATCACTACAGGATTTATACAAGATTGCTCAAGATAATGGCGAGTTGTCATTAAAAAGTGGTAAGCAAGAATTATTTGAAAATATAATTAATCAATACATTTAGAAATCCACGAACTAACTAAACTAACCATGGGAAAATCAGCAAAATCAGGATACCTTTTAAAACTAACATTAGTAGCAACTTTAGGTGGGCTGCTATTTGGGTATGACACAGGAGTAATTTCAGGAACCGTAGGTTCTTTAGATAGCTTCTTTGTAATTCCAAAAGGCTTCTCAGAAAATGCCGCAAATGCGTTTAAAGGTTTCTTGGTATCAAGTGCTCTAATAGGTTGTATTATAGGAGGTCTTTTTGGCGGACTCGTTAGTAAAAAGTTAGGCAGAAAAAAAGGATTAATTCTTGCAGCAATTTTATTCTTGATATCTGCTCTTGGTTCAGCGATGCCAGAAATGTTCATGAGGCCAATTGGAGAATTAGATCATACATTTTCAACGATTTTTATTTTTTATAGAATTTTAGGAGGTATTGGTGTTGGTTTAGCATCTATGTTATCACCGTTGTACATTGCAGAAATTGCGCCAGCCAAAAGTAGAGGTAAGTTGGTGTCCTTTAATCAGTTAGCTATAGTAGGAGGTTTTATGGTGGTCTATTTTGTTAACTATTTTATTTCCAGAGGTGGAGGATCAGACGCATGGTTAAATGAAGTAGGGTGGAGATGGATGTTTGCATCAGAGGTTATACCAGCAGGACTGTTTCTAGGACTATTATTTTTCGTGCCAGACACACCACGTTCTTTAATGTTAAAGAACAAACCAGAAGAGGCATTAGATGTGCTCATTAAAGTAAATGGAGAAGATGAAGGAAACAGAATATTAGAAGAAATAAAAGGGTCTGTAGTACAACACTCTGGTAAGCTTTTATCTTTTGGTTGGTTAGTTATCATTATAGGAATAGCACTTTCAATCTTTCAACAATTTGTCGGTATTAACGTTGTTTTATACTATGCACCAGAAATCTTTAAGAAAATAGATCCGAATACGGACGGTGCACTATTATTAACTATTATAGTTGGTATTGTAAACTTTCTATTTACCATAATAGCAATTAGAACAGTAGATAAGTATGGTAGAAAACCGCTTATGATAATAGGTGCTTTAGGTATGGCTGTGGCGATGTTCTCATTAGGGTTTGTGTTTTATGGTGGTGCAACCGGTTATTTAGCATTAGCCTGTATGATGCTTTACGTCGCAAGTTTTGCCATGAGTTGGGGACCTGTGACTTGGGTTTTATTGTCAGAAATATTTCCTAATAAAATTAGAGGCAAGGCCATGGCTATAGCCGTCGCGGCACAGTGGATATCTAATTATTTGGTGTCCTTAACTTTCCCAATGATGGATGATAATAGCTACTTAACAGAACAATTTAATCATGGATTCGCCTATTGGATTTATGGTGTTATGTCATTACTCGCTATGATTTTTGTTTGGAAACTAGTCCCTGAAACAAAAGGTAAATCTTTAGAAGAAATGGAAGGTCTTTGGGATAAATAAGGTCATAAATTATTCAAATGAAACAAATCTATTTCAAATTAACTTTTGTAATAAATTTAGCATGAATTTTAGAAACTCATCTGAATAATCAAGTAAATCTGAAGCATAAAGTGTTAAATCTAGCTTGAACCTATATAAAAGGTGGGCTTGGCAGTATAGTACAGGATACTGATAAATAATGTTATTCATAATATTGTTAACATACTATTATGATTTGGCTTTGACGCATTAAAGTTTGATTATTTTAATAAATTTATTACTAACTATATGTTGAAACTTAAACTTAATATGAAACAAAATTTAAAAAAACAATTTCCTGTTTCTGGGTTAGCATTACTACTGGCAATAGTGTTTTCCAGTTTTACGGCAATTAATTTAGAAGCTCAAGATAGAGTTTCTGGTGTTGTAAAAGATGTTGGTGGTATTCCTTTGCCCGGTGTTAGTATTATACAAAAGGGAACTACAAGAGGAGCATCAACAGATTTTGACGGTAACTATTCTCTTGAATTAACCTTAGGTGAAAAAACTCTAGTGTTTTCTTACCTCGGTTTTAAAACGATAGAAATTCCAGTAAATGGTAAAACAACCATCAATATAACCTTAGAAGAGGATGTTGCAAGTTTGGATGAAGTAGTGGTTATTGGTTATGGTACCCAGAAAAAAGAAAGCGTGGTAGCTGCTATTTCGCAGATAAAAGGTGAGGAATTGATGGAAAGGAATCTTGGTGTAGCTAATGTTGAACAAGCATTGCAAGGTAATTTGCCAGGTGTTACTGCCATACAAGGTAGTGGGGTTCCTGGAGAAGATAATTTGAAGATTTATATTCGTGGTAAAAGTTCATGGAATACTGATGGCGACCCTCTTGTACTTGTAGATGGTGTTAAGAGGTCAATGAACGATATAGATATGAACGATATTGAAAATTTATCGGTGCTTAAAGATGCTTCTGCTACGGCGGTTTTTGGTGTAGAAGGCGCTAATGGGGTAATTTTAATTACCACTAAGCGAGGTCAAACAGGAAAAGCACAACTGTCGCTAAGTGTTAATACCACCATAAAAACCGTATCTCAATTGCCAAATAAATTAGATTCTTATGATGCTTTATTAGAAGCAAATAGTTCTATTTTAAGAGGGATAGCTCAAGCTCCTAATACATGGAATAATTATACACCATTAGCAGTTGTAGATAGATATCGTAACCCTGCAAGTTTAGAGGAAAGTTATATTTATCCTAATGTTGATTGGGAAGATGAGTTGTTGAAAGATTATGCACAAGATTATAGAATTAACTTGTCTGTACGTGGTGGTAATAAAACGGCTAAATATTTTGGTAGTTTAGCTTATCAAACAGTAGAAGATATTTTTGATGGTGGTAAATACGATAGTGGAAGAGGTTATTTAGGTGAGTATCGATATGATAGATTTAACTTTAGAACAAACATAGATTTTAATATTACAAATACTACTGAGTTGTCCGTTAGTCTAGCTGGTTTTTATGGTGTTAGAGAGAATCCTGGTAGCTTAGGTAATGTAACTAATGGATTGTACTTAATAGCGCCAAGTCTTTATACACCTATATATCCAGATGGGTTGTATGGAAACCCCTTTAGTTATTTTAATGTTTACAATAACCCTGTTGAGCAATTACAGGCTAAAGGTTATACCACTTTTAGACAATTTCAAGTCAATACCGATTTTATACTAAAACAAAAATTAGACTTTATTACTGAAGGTTTGTCTTTTCAAGGACGATTTTCTTTAGATAATAATCAGAGAAGTAGTCAAAGATTAAATGATGGAGGTGTTATTTATAGGGTTTATGATGGTAATGGTGTAGAAGAAATTCTTATTCCTGATAGCAATACTAGATTTGGTTATGTGCAACCACCATGGACTTTAGGAAATGCACAAGTAGAGGAGGGTCAACGACGTCGTCAATTGGTGTATGATGCTTCATTGAATTATAACAAAACTTTTAATGAAAAACATAACCTAACAGGGCTTTTCTTAGTTAGAAGACAGGAGCGTACAAGCGGTACTGGGATTTTTGCTTTTCCAACATACCGTGAAGATTGGGTGGGAAGAATCACTTATAATTACGACAAAAGATACTTTTTAGATATTAATGGTGCTTACAATGGTTCTGAACAATTTGGACGAGGATTTCGTTTCGACTTATTCCCCTCTGTAGCACTAGGTTGGACACCTTCAAACGAAGCCTTCATGGAAAATGTAGATTGGTTAAATTTACTAAAGTTTAGAGGATCCTATGGTTTGATTGGTGATGATAGTTTTATCTCAAACAATAATGTAATCGGAAGATGGAATCATATTACACAATGGAATTCTGGTGGATCAGCATATTTAGTGCCAAGTTCTTATCAAGGACTTTCGCCCTATACATTTTTTAGAGAAAGTGTCATTGGAAATCCAAACCTTCAGTGGGAGGAAGCTGTTAAATATAACATAGGTGCTGAGTTTAATTTATTTAATGGTTTATTAACCGGAGAGGTTGATTATTTTGCCGAAGATCGTAGTAAAATTGTAATTGTTAATGCTTTAATACCAGATTTTGTGGGAGCAAGCCCTCCGCTTATTAATAAAGGTATCGTTGAGATAAGGGGTTATGAGATTGTTCTTGGTTCTAGTTATACTTTTAATAACGGTTTAACGCTATCTGGTGATTTTAATTTTACGCAAGCTATAGATGAAGTAATTGTAAGAGATGATCCAGCATTGCGGGCTGCTTATTTAAATGACGCTGGTTTTAATATTGGGCAAGGAAGCACAGCCATTCCTGCGGGTATATTGACAAGTTGGGACGATATTTATAGTTCAACACCGCTAAATGAAAATCAAGGTACAGTACGTCCTGGGTATTATAATCTTGTAGATTTTGATGGAGACGGTACTTATAATTCTAATTTTGATAACGCACCTTTCGGTTATCCAAACCAACCTCAAAGATCTTGGGGACTTACTCTAGGAGCCCGATACGAAGGTTTTAGTATTTCAGCGCAATTGTATGGTACTCAAAATGCGTCTAGATTATTTAGTAATCAAACCTTTAGTAATTCAACACCGTTAATTTTTGAGCAAGATTTAGATTATTGGACCGTAAATACGCCTAATAATACTGATACCCAACCATCATTTGGAGTTCCGGGAGCAACTAATCCTAGAGATAATTGGTTGGATGCATCATTAACAAGGCTTAGAGCAGTTTCTTTATCTTATGATATACCAAGAGAGACCTGTGAAAAACTTGGGTTGAAGAAACTTCAAATTTTTGTAAATGGAAATAACCTGTTTTTATGGTCTAATTTGCCTGATGATAGAGAGTTTAATACTTCTAGCGAAACACAGTCAAGAGGGGATTATCCAACCTTAAAAAGATTTAACTTTGGTTTTAATATGAATTTTTAAAAAGAGAAATAATGAAAAGTTATAAAATAAAAATATTATTAATCTTAGGATTAGTATTCTCGTTTTCATGCGAGGACTATTTAGATGTGGAACCAGATGCAGTCATAGACGAAGAAGTGGTGTTTTCTACCTTTACAAATGCGCAAGGTTTTGTTGAAGAAATGTATGCCTTAGTGGTGTCTTATGAACAGCAATCGCATACCTTTCAAGATTTTCTTTTAGGAGATGACGGATTTGTTGACAGGCCTACAAAAGCAAGTGGTGATATTGATGCAGGAAGATTCACCGATGTGATAAGAGATAATTTTTGTTACTTAAATAACCACTATAATGCTGATTATGGATCAACAGGGACTAACTCCGCTAATGTCGAAAACAATAACTCATTTAATAGACAAAGACCAGGGTTATATGATGGCAGCTTACGTGGAATCCGTAAAGCTAATATTGTAATTGAGTATGTTGAGAATAGGGATTTAATGGTAAATGCCACTCAAGCAGAAAAAAATGTTATTCTTGGACAAGCTTATTTTTTTAGAGCATTTTTCCATAATGAGATTATGAAATTTTGGGGGCGTTATCCATATATTGATAGAGTTTTAGTAAATGATTTTGAAATACCACGCCCAGAGACCTACAAAGAAGTTGCCTTAAGAGCTAATGAGGACTACATAAAAGCCATTGAATTATTACCCGTAGATTGGGATCAAGAACCTTATGGACAACTAACACAAGGCGAAAATAGAGGTAGGCTTACTAAGGGTACGGCATATGCTTTTCAAGGTAAAAACTTACTTTTAGCAGCAAGTCCTTTAATGAAAGGTAACAATGTAAGTGTAAATCCATATGACTATGACACAGAGTTATGTGATATGGCGGTCGAGGCTTTTTCTGGAATTCTTCAATTAGCCGACCAAGGACGTTATGCATTAGTGTCTTGGGAAAACTACGATGATGTGTTTTGGAGATCAACGACACCTGGTCAATTTATATGGCCAGGAAGTTCAGAATTTATATTTTCTGCACCTGGTGGTAGTCAAGGGCAAGCTACAAGATTTATGGCATCAGGAGTAAGTAGAGCTATTCATACCACTTCCGCTGGATATGAAGTTATAAGTCCTACACATAATTTTATTCATAACAATTTTGGTATGGCTAATGGGCTATCTATTGAAGATGATCTTAGTGGTAATTTCGGACCATCATTGTACAACCCAAATGAGCCTTTTGCAAACCGTGATCCACGTTTTTACAGATGGCATATCATTGATGGACAAGTTATAGATCCTGGAGCTGATGATTCACACAAAACAGCCCAGCTTTGGTTTGAAAATTCTGGTAATAAAGGTGTCCACCGTAGTTCTGGTGCTGAAAACATTAAAATAGTAAATAATACAGGGTATATGTGGACAAAATTTTACCCTAAAGTTGATGGTAAGTATCATACGAGATGGAATCCTATTATTAATCAACACGTTGGAGTACGAATGCATATGAGACTAACAGATGTTTATTTAATGTATGCAGAAGCATTACATGCTTCTAGTGGTGCAACGGCTATTCCTAGTTCTTATGGGTTATCTGCAGAGAGCTCTATTAATTTATTAAGAAATAGAGCTGGTATCCCTAATGTAAATCCTACTATAGTAGGAGATAACAATAAGTTTATGGATGAATTAAGAAGAGAAAGATCTGTTGAGTTAAGTTATGAAGCACACAGATGGCTCGATCTTAGACGATGGGGAATAGCCCATTTAGATAAATATAGAAGAAAATTAGCCTTAGATTTCCCGCAAGACCAAAGTAATTTCACAGAAACACTTCTTGTAGATAGAATTTGTGAGTTCCCTAAGCATTATTGGTTACCATTTCCAGTTGCGCAAACACAAATTTACGAAGGCTTTCCTCAAAATCCAGGATGGTAGTGGTAGTCTTTGATAAATTCGCTTTAATTAATATAAAGAAAAAAATGAAGATAAATAAATTATATAGGTTGTTTACACTATTTGGCTTAATGCTGTTTTGCATTTGTAATGTTGCAATGGCTCAAACAGATGATAATCAAGTTACAGCAACTGTGGTTGATGAGCAAGGTAGCCCCATAGAAGGAGTGGATGTTTCTAGCCCAAACGGAAATAAGACATCTACGGATATTAACGGACAATTTAAAATTAAATTACTAGATGATGATGAGTCCGTTGTACTTGAAAAAAAGGGTTATGTATCAGCCATTATAATTATGTCTGATTTAACAGGTAATATTACCATGAAAAAATCTCCTTTTCTCGCTTCAGAAGATGATGAATTAAAGATGGGAGTTGCCACTAAATATAGGCGTAATATTGTTGGTGCAGTATCCTCAATTAACACTAAAGACCGATTAACTTATGACAATACTCAATTTGTTAGAGACTATATTAACGGACTCCAGTTAGGGGTTAGAGGCTCTGATAATATTAGAGGAATAGGCGACGCTGTTTTTGTTATTGATGGTGTCATAGGTCGTGATCCTAATATCCTAAATATGGAAGAGGTTGAGCAGATCACTGTGCTTAAAGATGCTAATTCTGTTGCCCTATATGGTAGTCAAGGAAGAAATGGTGTTATTGTTATTAATACCAAACGTGGAAAAGCGAATAAAAAAGAAGTAAACGTTAATATTCGTTCTGGTATTAGAACACCTATCTCTTTGCCTAATTATTTAGGTTCAGCAGCATATATGCAACTTTTTAATGAAGCTAGAAATAATGACGGGTTAGATGATTTTTATTCACCATCGCTTATACAAGAGTTTAGAACAAGTTCTAATATATATAAATATCCAGATGTAGATCTTTATTCAAAAGAATACGTTCAACGTTTAGTCAATTTCACAAATGTTATAACTGAGTTTTCAGGTGGTAATGATAAAAATCAATATTATGTTAACATAGGATGGAATCGTGAGGATGCATGGGTGGATATTAATGAAGATATAAATGCAGGTACTAACCGTTTTAATGTTAGAGGTAACTTAGATTTTAAAATAAATGATTGGATTACTAGTAGTCTTGATGGAATTGCAGTTATAAGCACAACCAAAGGGTCTAGAGCCGATTTATTAAGTGCTGGAACTACTTTGAGACCAAACGCTTATTCACCATTTTTACCTGTTGATTTAATAGATACTAGTGATCCTACAATTGCTGGACAATTACTAGCTGCAAACATCTTTAATGGGAATCTTTTAGGGTCAACGCAACAGTTTGGATCAGATGATGCACCCATAGCTTTAGCTATTGCAGGTGGTTATCGAAACAGAGTGTTTCGTTCTACACAGTTTAATAACACCATTAATTTTGATTTAGATAGAATAACAAAAGGCTTATCAGCTAAAACCTATTTAAGTTTTGATTTTTTTGATTCTTATGATTTAAATATAGAGAATCAATTTAAAACCTATGAACCAATTTGGGATGGTGATAGAATAACAGGTCTTGCTGATTTTGGTATAGATTTAAAAGATCTAGAACAAAACCCTACTACCAACAGTTTTTTATCTCGATTTGGTCTTTATGGACTTATAAATTATGATACCACTTTTGCTAAGGACCATTCTTTAAATACCACTTTATTAGGTTTTTATAGTTCACAAAGGCGAAATGATGTTATTCAAACAGATGTTGATGCGCACTTAGGCTTTCAAATGGCTTATGACTACAAAAAGAAACTGTTTTTTGATTTTACAGGAACCTATATTAATTCAATAAAACTGCCAAAAGGAAATAGAGGAGCATTTTCACCAACGTCAGGTATAGCTTACATTATCAGTGAAGAACCTTTTTTGAAGAACAGTAAAGTTATTAATTACCTTAAGTTAAAGGCTTCTGGTGGTATTTTAAAGTCAGATCGAGGTATTACTGCACTTAATGCTGGTGGTACTGTTGATAATGATGCTAGCGCATACTATTTATATGATGAAAACTATGCTTTTGGCAGCAATGTTAGTTGGGCTGATGGTAATACTAATGAAAGAATAAATTTTATACAAGCAGAAAATCTTGATTTAACATTTGAAGAGCGCATAGATTTAAATTTAGGTTTCGAAACGTATGTAATGAATTCGCTTTGGATAGAGGCTAATTATTTTAAAACAGAATTAGACAAACAAATAACATTCTTACAAGACCAATTCCCATCTTTTTATAATACGTTTAGACCGTATAATAATTTTAATAAGAATTTATACACTGGTTTTGAAATCGGTATGAATTTCAATAAAACTTATAAAGACCTTTCAATTACTTTAGGAGCAAATGTGCTATACAGTCAAACTGAAAGGGTTATAAGATCTGAAGTATTTACTGAAGATTATCTACAATCACAGGGAAGAGAGATTTCTACAATTTTTGGATTAGTTGATCAAGGTTTTTATGCTGAATCAGATTTTGATACAAATGGTGATTTGAATGCGGGTTTACCTGTGCCTCAATTTGGTCTCGTACAACCAGGAGATATAAAATATCAAGATCTAAATGGGGATAATATTATAGATAATGATGACAGAAGAGCAATCGGGCAATCTAGTAGCCCATGGACGTATGCACTAAACCTTAACTTAAATTATAAAAGGTTTAACCTTTTTGTTTTGGCTGTAGGTCAATCAGGAGCTGACGGTAATAAGTTAAATGACGATTTTAACGAATATTATTCAGTAGATGGTAATGATAAATACTCAGAAGTTGTTTTAGGACGATGGACACCACAAACTGCAAGTACGGCAACATTCCCAAGGTTATCATCACAAACAAATCAAAATAACTTTAGACAATCTACGTTTTGGCTGTTCGACACGAGTTATTTTAGCATTAACCGTGCTCAGTTAACATATGAGTTTGAGGATGCCTATTGTAAAGATTTAGGTATTGAGGGTTTAAGTCTAAATCTTTCTGGTACTAATTTGTTTGAAATAGGTAAAAATAGAGACGTCCGTCAGTTAAGGATAGGTGAAGCACCACTAGCTAGAACTTTTACTTTAGGTATAAGAGCATCATTTTAATAGAATAAGAAAATTAAGACAAATACAATGAAGAATTTAATAAAATATATATTAATTGTGTCTGTATTTACTGGCATGATTGCTTGTGATACCTTAGAGCCTATTGAAGAAAATAGGTTGGAATTTGATTTTATTCTCACGGATCCAAATGCAGCAGAAGGTGTATTATTAAATGGATATACAGGTTTAGTTAATCAATATTCATTTTCTGAAGCAGCTACTGATGATGCTGTTAGTAATCTTTTAACTCGTGTTAGTAATGTTATAAATAATGACTATAAGCGAATGGCGCTCGGTGAGTTAAATGCACAATTTAACCCTGCAGCCCGTTGGGGTAGTTTTGAGCGTGTATTCTGGGTAAACAGATTCTTAGAAGTTATTGAAACAGGAGAAACACAATGGAGCAGAGACACATTGACTAACACAATGTTTGCAATGCGCTTGAAAGGAGAAGCGTTGGCATTAAGAGGGTTACATCATTATTATGTGCTTCAAGCGCATGCTGGTATAGGTGAATCAGGGCAATTACTTGGTATTCCATACTATACGGAGTTTATTGAACCTGATGGTAACTTTAATGTACCACGTTTATCATTTGAAGCTTCTGTTCAGGCTATTATGGCAGATTTTGATGAAGCACTTAATTTATTACCAACAGATTATGGTTTAAGTGCAGGACAGGTAGATCCATGGTATTCGGATTTAGAAAACTTTGAATTTGATAAATATGGAATAGTAAATGATAACTTTTTTGATTTACGGCTTTCAGGAAAAATAGTAAGAGCATTAAAAGCACGTTTAGCACTCTTTGCAGCGAGCCCTTCATTCTTAGATAGTCAGAGTTATTATAATATGGCAGCAACTAATGCCGCTCAAATTTTAAATACTATTGGAGGTACTGCTGGTTTAGATCCAACAGGTAATGAGTTTTATATATCAGATGGTAATATTCAGAGTAATGAATCGCTTTGGCGTGGGTCTATAGGAGGTAATACTTCTAATTATGAACAAAGAATGTTTCCGCCTTCAATTAATGGAGATGGTGAGATTAACCCAACACATAACTTTGCAATGGCATTTCCAATGCAAGACGGCTTTCCTGCAACCGCGGCTAATGGTTTTGATCCTCAAAACCCTTATGCTAACAGAGACCCTAGGCTAGAAAAATATGTTATTGTTAATGGCGCTTCTTTTGGTGCTGGAGGTGATATAATTAATACTGGTGTTGGTGGAGGAAATGATAGGTTAGATTCTATTCCTCAGCAGTCTACAACTACAGGATATTACCTTAAAAAATTGTTACGTCCAGATGTTCTTATTAATGATAATGGAACTGCTCAAGGTCAAAGTCATGCTAATGTATATTTTAGATATACAGAATTGTTTTTAATATTAGCTGAAGCAGCTAATGAAATTGGTGGTCCAGACAATCAAGTTGATGGTATCACTGCGCGTGATGTAATTGCAGCAATACGCAATAGAGCAGGAATTGCACAACCAGATAATTACTTAGCATCTATTACAACTACAGAGGATATGCGAGAGCTTATTAGAAACGAACGTCGTATAGAACTAAGTTTTGAGGGACATCGGTTCTGGGATATTAGAAGATGGGGATTATCTTTAAATGAACTAGCTAAAGGTTACTTTTTTGACGGAAATAATTATATTGACTTGCCGTCTGTGGAAATTAGGAATTTCCAACCATTTGCAACTTATTTGCCTATTCCAAATTCAGAGATCTTAAAATTTTCTGAACTTGAGCAAAATATGGGCTGGTAGAATAAATTTGTATATTTATTAAAGAAATTAAAAAAAATAGACATGAAAATAAAATATTTAATAATATGCGCAATAGCCTTTAGTTTCATGGCTTGCGAAAATCAGGAAAATGATTTTGACGACTTTGGATTAACTTCAGTGTATTTTCCATTTCAAACGCCCGCAAGAACGCTAATTCAAGGTAAGTATGATTTGGGTTTTAACGAAAACGATAATAATGGACGATTTGAAATCGGTGTCGTCATGACAGGAGTTTTCAATAATGATATAGATCGAAGAGTGCATTTTGAGTTAGCTCCTGAATTAATAGATGCGGCTGCTTTAGGCGTAGATACTGTAAATGTTAAAATCTTACCAGCTTCTTATTATACTATCGAACAGGAAAGCCCAGTAACAATTCCATCTGGTTCTACAGATGGGCGTATTCCGGTACAGCTTTCAGATGCCTTCTTTGACGATCCACTGTCATTTGCAGAGTTTGAAGAAGTGCATTATGTAATTCCTTTAAGAATTACAGATTATGAAGAACTAGATTCGCTTTTAACAGGTGTTCCTTTAGTTGATAACCCTATTAAAATAAGAGATGAAGATTGGGATCCATTACCAAAAGATTATACGCTTTTCGGTATTAAATATATGAATAAATACCAAGGTATCTATTTAAGACGCGGTGAGGATGCAGCTGTAGGTTTTAACGAATCGGTTACGGTTTTTGAAAATGGAGATCCCACAGAAACGGTAACAGAGAACATTGATGGCTCTACAGTTTATAGAGCAGAATTTGTTGTACAAGATGAATTGCTTCCATTAACAACTTCAGGAAGGAGTGAAGTAACTACGACTATTGATGTTAGACGACCTGGTCTTGCTGCTGATATTGAGTTGTCTTTACTATTGACATTTAATGATAATGAAGTAATTACTGTTTCTAATGCTGATCCAGATAGCAATATTACCGTAACGGGAACAGGAAGCTTTGTTGATGATGGAGATGAATGGGGAGGAGAAAGTCGAGACGTAATTTACTTAGATTTTCAATACATAGAGCAAGATGTAGAAGTAACTCAGGAATTCTTTTTTGGTTCATTAGTTTCAACAACAACATCAACATTTGAATTAAATCATCAGGTAAATGATACATTGGTTATTAGAGACAGAAACGTGAGTTTCGAAGAATTTGTAGTTGATTTAACAGTGGACTAAAATTTCTGCGTAGTTGGTCAATAGGCCCTAGTTTTAACTAAGTAGTTTTAAGAATAAATAAAACCCTTCATTACAACTTATAATGAAGGGTTGTTTTTTTGAAAACATAAATATTATTATATTAATCAAAACAATTTCAAGTGAAAAAAAATCAACTCATTACGGCAATAGTTTGTACTGCTTTTATTAGCCTAGTGTTTTATTCTTGCAAAGAGAAAACAGAAGACATTCCATGGACAAACCTTATTAAGAACAATTCTTTAGAGGGTTGGAATATTAAAGGAGGTGAAGCAAAATATATAGTTGAAGATGGAGTTATTATAGGCACAACAGCTGCAAATACACCAAATACGTTTTTAACAACTAATGAAATGTATAGTGATTTCATTTTTGAAATCGATTTTAAAGTCGATTCTACTATGAATTCTGGAATTCAGATCCGAAGTAATAGTTTACCATACTACAGAGACGGGATGGTTCATGGCTATCAAGTTGAGATAGATCCATCTAAACGTGCTTGGAGTGGTGGTCTTTATGATGAAAAAAGACGTAAATGGCTACATACTCTAGAAAACAATCCTGAAGCGCAAAAGGCCTTTAAACAAAATGAATGGAATCATTATCGTGTTGAAGCCATAGGAGATACCATTAAGACTTGGATAAATGATGTTCCAGCATCATATTTAATTGATGATAAAACAGCGAGTGGCTTTTTTGGTTTACAGGTGCACTCTATTGGTAAAAACAAGGACAAACTAGGTAAACAAGTGATGTGGAAGAATGCTAAGATTTTAACTGAGAATCTTTCTAAATATTCCAAAAAATCACCTTTAGAGCCTATAGTCACTAAAAACAACTTAACATTCCAAGAAAAGAAAGAAGGTTGGCAAATGCTTTGGGATGGTAAAACCACTGATGGATGGAGAGGTGCTAAAATAGATGCGTTTCCAAATCAAGGTTGGGTCATTGAAAATGGAGAATTGATTGTTTTAGCATCAGGTGGAGCAGAATCTGCTGCAGGTGGTGATATTGTAACAACTCAAGATTATTCTAACTTCGAATTGTTAGTAGATTTTAAGATAACATCAGGAGCAAATAGTGGTATTAAATATTACGTCGATACCGAAATTAATAAAGGTCCAGGCTCGTCTATTGGTTTAGAATATCAAATTCTTGATGATGAATTACATGAAGATGCTAAAAGAGGCTCACACGAAGGTAGTAGAACCGTATGTTCGTTATACGATTTAATTCAAGCAAATCCCAATAAGCCTATAAAACCAATTGGAGAGTGGAATACGGCGTATATAAAATCTATTAATAATCATGTAGAGCATTGGTTAAATGACGTCAAGGTTTTAGAATACGAAAGAGGAAGTGATGAATTCTTAAGATTAGTATCAGAGAGTAAATATGCCAAGTGGCCAAACTTTGGACTATTAGATAAAGGACAAATTCTACTACAAGATCATGGAGATAAAGTGTCCTTCAGAAATATTAAAATCAAAGTTCCAAAACCTAAAAGCAAGTAAAATGGGAAATAATCGTAGAGATTTTATAAAAAAGACAACTGCTGCAGCTATTGGAGTGAGTTTAACAGGTGGTATTAATGCCATGTCTGCCAAAAGCTATAGCAATATTATTGGAGCTAACGACCGTTTAAATGTAGCCATTGCAGGTTTAGGAAGACGGTTAAATGCATTTAAATCACCAATAGGATTAAAAGCAAGTAACGCCAAATTACTCTACTTATGCGATGTTATGGAAAGTCAACGTTTAAATGCCTTAAAAGGATTTAAAGAACATATAGATTACAACCCAAAGTTAGAGAATGATATTAGAAAAGTATTGGATGATAAAAATGTAGATGTCTTGATAAATGCTACACCAGACCATTGGCATACACCAGGTTCTATCATGGCAATGAAAGCAGGGAAGCATGTATATGTAGAAAAACCATGCAGTCATAATATGCACGAAAATGAACAATTGGTGAAAGCGGCAAAGCATTTTAATAAAGTGGTTCAAATGGGTAATCAGCAACGTTCATCTGGTCATACTATTGAAATCATCAATGAAATTCATAATGGCGTCATAGGTAAACCATACAAAGCCGTTGCATTTTATAATAATGGAAGAGGTCAATCACCGATTCAGAAAAAAGCAGCTATACCAGAAGGTTTAGATTGGGATTTATGGCAAGGGCCAGCGCCGAGAAGAGAGTATACCTCAGAAACTTGGAATTATAATTGGCATTGGTACGGTTGGGATTACGGGACTGCCGAAGCTGGTAATAATGGAACACACGAGCTAGATGTAGCACGTTGGGCATTACAAGTAGATTTTCCACAGCATGTTTATGTTGAAGCAGAAAAACGACACTTTTTAGATGATGGTTGGGAAATGTATGATGATATGGAGGCGACGTTTAAATTTGCAGATAATAAAGTCATTAAGTGGGATGGTAAATCTAGAAATAGTTACAGCACCTACGGAACTGGTAGAGGTACTGTGATTTATGGTACAGAAGGTACGGTATTTGTAGATAGAGGTAAATATATATTATATGACCGAAGAGGTAAATTAGTTAAAGAGTATAATTCGGCATCAAAAGAAGCAGGTACTGCTTTAGGTGGTGGTGGTGATACATCAACAAAACATGTTCAAAATCTTTTTGACACTATTAGAGGTAAAACAAAATTAACAGCACCAATTGATGATGCTAGTAAAAGTATGGCAATGGTACATTATGCCAATATTGCATATAGAATCAACGATAGTTTTGATATAGACGATAAAACAGGTATGATGTACAATAGAGATGCTATGAAACTTTGGTCTAGAACATACGAGACAGGCTGGGAACCTAAATTATAAAATTTGAAAAGACGTTCATTTATTAAAAAAACAGCCGTAGCAACTGCGACTATAGCTAGTTCTTCCTACTTATATAGCAACGTCCTATTTAATACAGGTACAAATAAAACAATAAACATTGGTGTCATTGGTACAGGAGCTCGTGGTGGTGGGTTAACATCAATTCTCAATTCAATAGACCATGTAAATGTTATTGCGGCTTGTGATATTTTACCTTTTAGACTAGAGAAAGGACTGGCAATAGCCAATTCAAATCCTAAAGGCTATTCAGATTACAGACTACTTTTAGAAAACAAAGATATTGATGGTGTTATTGTCGCTACACCGTTTAATACGCATTCAAAAATTGCAATAGATGCGCTTGATGCTGGTAAGCATGTGTTTTGTGAAAAAACATTAGCTAAAGGTTATAAAGGAATCTCTCAATTAATTAATAAAGTAAATCAATCTGGTCAGATATTTCAAACAGGTCATCAATACCATAGTTCAAGGCTTTATACGCATGTAGTCGATTTAATTAAACAAGGAAAAGTAGGTAATATTACAGCTTTTGAATGTCAATGGAATAGGCATGGCAATTGGCGAAGACCAGTTCCTGAGCCACAATTTGAAAAGGCAATAAATTGGAGAATGTATAAAGAGTTTTCCGGTGGACTTACCGCTGAGTTATGCTCACATCAGATAGATTTCGTGAATTGGGTGCTTAATGAAACCCCAAATCAAGTAATGGGAGTTGGTGGTGTAGACTATTGGAAAGATGGTCGAGAAACTTATGATAACGTACATTTAATCTATAGTTATCCAAATGGAGTTAAAGCAACGTTTACTTGCTTAACGAGTAATGCCAAAGATGGTTATCAAATAAAGGTTATTGGAGATAAAGGAACCATAATTATTGATACTAAAAATGCTTGGTTTCATCCTGAAGGCAAAAGAAAGGATAGAGTTCTTAAAGATGTAGATGGAGTTAGTGGAGCAACTGCTCAATGGGATGTAGAAAAGGGTTATAAAATAAATTTAGAGCATTTAGATCCAAGTAAACAGGCATTATTGGATTTTAGAGAAGCTATCATAGACACTAAACAGCCCGAATCAGATATTATTACGGGTGCTAAAGCTGCAATATGTGTTCAAATGGGACTCGATGCTATGTATAACAACGAAATTGTAAAATGGAATAATAAAATAGTTTTAGAATAATATATATGTCACATTTTAGTCGCCTTTTCTTTGTTTTTTTTCTTTTTAGTTTAACACTGCATGGTCAAATTGAGCTTCCAGCTTTTTTTGGAGATAATATGGTTATGCAACAAAACGAAACCGTTTCAATTTGGGGAAAAGATAGTCCTCTTAGTGCTATAAAAATTTCATCGAGTTGGGGCGAAAAAACTTCAGCAGTTGCTGATTTAGAAGGATTTTGGTTTTCAAAAATTAAAACGAAAAAAGGCTCTTTTGATACACATACATTAAAAATCGAAGGCAGTAATACCATAACATTAACCAATATTTTAATTGGCGAAGTTTGGTTTTGTTCTGGACAGTCGAATATGGAAATGACTTTAGCAGGGTTACGAAAATCTAAGGTTTTAAATGCCCAGAAATACATAGACATTGCAAATAATAAAACCATTAGATTGTTTAATACACCTAGAACAGCTAGTGTTTTGCCAAGTAATGATGTAAATGCTCAATGGCAAGAGTCTAATAAGGATTCAGCAAAAAAATTTAGTGCTATTGGTTATATTTTTGCAGTAGAATTATACGAAAAATTAAATGTACCCATAGGAATTATTGAAGCTTCTTGGGGAGGTACACTAATAGAAAGTTGGATTCCTAAAAAAGACTTGCTGAAATACAAAGGCATTAATTTTTTTGACAAACTACCAAAAGAGGAGAATAAACAGAAAAAGCCATCATTTTTATATAATGGTATGATTCACCCTTTTCAAAACTATACTGTAAAAGGAGTGCTTTGGTATCAAGGTGAATCTAATAGAACTCAGCCAAATTCATATAAAGATTATATGAAGGATTTAATTGATGCTTGGAGAAGACAATGGAAAGATAATAGTCTTCCTTTTTACTTTGTGCAAATAGCACCTTTTGATTATACAAAAAAGAAAAATGGGACTTCAATTAGACCAAACTTAATTAGAGAAGCCCAATCACAAATTACTCAAGAAATAAAAAATACTGGTGTAGTTGTAACTACTGATGCGGGAGACTGTAATGACATTCATCCATCAAAAAAAGAAATCGTAGCAAAGCGACTTTCAAATTTGGCGTTAGCAGAGCAGTATCGCTTTAAAAATTTATTCATCAAGAGTTCAGAATTTAAATCCTTCAAAATTAAAAATGATGAGATAATACTTAAATTCAAATTTTTCAATAATGATGAATTTATAAGTTCTGAAAATGTAAAAGGATTTTCAATAGCAGGGGCTGACAAGGTATTTTATCCAGCTAATATTGAATTTCATAAAAATGGTAAACTGGTAATCTTATCAAGTAAGAAAGTGAGAAAACCTTTAGCTGTGAGATATGGTTTCGAAGCTTGTTTCGAAAGTAACCTCGAAACAAAATCAGGATTACCTATTTCAGTTTTCAGAACAGACCAATGGCAACTGTAAACTATGCACGATTCTGCTTATACATTTTTCAGGATAGAGCAGGATAGAAGCAGAACCATAAAAACTTAATTTTAACGAATAAGACAATAGTTGAAAATTATCTAAATTAAACAAACAATTAATCCGTTTATACATGTTTAAAAACAGTTATTTATTAGTACTTCTAAGCGTGATGTATGGTTTTAACACAACTTATGCACAGCAAAAGACCAATAGTGAAAAGCCAAATATTATTTTTATTCTTACAGACGACCAACGTTTTGATGCCATCGGTTATGCTGGTAATAAATATGTCGAAACACCAGAAATGGATGATTTAGCACAATCAGGAACTTATTTTAATAATGCCATAGTAACCACACCAATTTGTGCGGCAAGTAGAGCCAGTATTTTAACAGGTTTGCATGAGCGTGCACACAACTTCAACTTTCAAACTGGTAATGTACGTGACGAATATATGGATAATTCTTATCCGAGATTACTCAAGGATAATGGCTATCATACTGGGTTTTATGGTAAATATGGGGTGCGTTATAATGATTTAGATAAGCAATTTGATGAATATGAATCGTACGATAGAAACAATAGGTTTAAAGACAAACGAGGATATTATTATAAAACTATTGATAATGATACTGTACATTTAACACGTTATACAGGGCAAAAAGCACTTGACTTTATTGAAGCAAATGCTTCTAAGGATGAACCATTTTGTCTATCATTAAGTTTTAGTGCACCACATGCGCACGATCCTGCTGAAGACCAATATTTTTGGCAAAATACGACGGATAATTTATTAGCTAATACAACTATACCTGATCCAGAATTAAGGGATGATAAATATTTTGAAGCGCAACCGAAAATAGTAAGAGACGGATTTAATAGATTGCGTTGGACATGGCGTTACGACACTCCTGAAAAATACCAACATAGTGTAAAAGGATATTACAGAATGATTTCTGGGATAGATTTAGAAATTAAAAAGATTAGGGAAAAACTTAAAGCCAAAGGTCTAGATAAGAATACGGTGATTATCGTTATGGGCGATAATGGCTATTTCTTGGGAGAGCGTCAATTGGCAGGTAAATGGTTAATGTACGATAACTCTATTCGTGTTCCATTAATTGTTTTTGATCCAAGAGTCAATTTCCATCAAGATATTAGTGATATGGCATTAAATATTGATGTGCCATCAACAATTGCAGATTTAGCAGGAGTAAAAGCACCAGAATCATGGCAAGGAAAAAGTCTGATGCCAATGGTTAAAAAACAAACTAATACCATTGGTAGAGACACCATCTTAATTGAGCATATTTGGGATTTTGAAAATATTGCGCCAAGTGAAGGTGTTAGAACTAAAAAATGGAAATACTTCAGATACGTCAATGATAAAAGTATTGAAGAGCTATACGATTTAGAGAAAGACCCACAAGAGATTAAAAATTTAATCGGAAAGAAAAAATACAAAGCTGTTGCAGGTAAACTTCGAGCAAAAACGAATGAGTTAATTAAGAAAAACAGTAACGAATACAGAGCAGCGCCAACAGATTTAACCGTTGAGTTAATTAGAGAACCTGGAACAGATGTTAAAATATTCGATTTAAAACCAGAGTTCGGGTGGACAGTACCTTTAGGGTCTAAATTTCAGGGTGCTTATCAAATTTTAGTTGCTTCAAATAAAACAGATATTAATAATAACAATGGCGATGTTTGGGATAGCGGACGCGTAGCTTCTACACAATCAACAGATGTGGAGTACGGAGGTAATGCTTTAGAAATTGAAAAAACATACTACTGGAAAGTAAGAATTTGGGAACAAGAAAACAGATTGGTAGATTATTCCGAAGCGCAAAAATTTACCACAGGCAAGAGTGATAGTTATATCATTTCAACCGAAAATAAATTTGTAACAACTAAGGTTAAGCCTGCAAAGTTTGCAAAAAACGGAGATGCTTATACTATTGATTTCGGGAAAGCTGCTTTTGCAACTATGGATTTTAACTATAATGCCAAAACACCACATACGCTAATAGTACATGTTGGCGAAATGGTTAATGACGATGGTACTGTAAATAGAACACCACCAAAGAAAAGTAATATTCGGTATCAAGAAATTAAAGTAAATGTAAAACCAGGGCAAACAACATATCAAATTCAAGTTCAAACAGATGAACGAAATACCAGACCAAACAAGGCCGTGCCACTACCAGATGGTTTTCCACCTTTAGTACCGTTCCGATATGCTGAGGTAGAGGGCTCACAAAATGAGCTTAAAGCTGAGGACTTTACACAATTAGCATTTCATACCTATTGGGATGAAGAAGCAAGTAGTTTTGTTAGTAATGACGATATCCTTAATCAAGTTTGGGATTTATGTAAGTACTCTATTAAAGCAACAACCTTTAATGGTTTGTATGTCGATGGAGACAGAGAGCGTATTCCTTACGAAGCAGATGCTTATTTAAATCAGTTAAGTCATTATACAACCGATAGGGAATTTGCCATCGGAAGACGCACGATCGAGTATTTTATGAAGAATCCGACATGGCCAACGGAATGGCAACAACATGTCCCTTTATTGATATATGCCGACTATATGTACACAGGAAGTACTGAACTTATTGAGCGTTATTACGAACCCTTAAAACATAAATCTTTATTCGAATTGTCTAATGAAGATGGTCTTATAACTTCAACAAAGGTAGATGCCGAATTTATGAAAAAACTTGGGTTTCCTGAAGGTTATAAAAAACCGTTAACAGATATCGTAGATTGGCCTGGTGCTAACTTCAATGGCAGTAAAACCAAGGGAGAACGTGATGGTTTCGTATTTAAACCATACAGTACGGTTATTAATGCATTCTTTTATGAGAACATGAAAATTATGGCAGAATTTGCTGAAATTCTTGGTAAAACGCAAGAAGCTTTAGATTTTCAATACAGAGCAGCAAAAGCTAAAAAGGCAGTTAACGAACAAATGTTTGATAAAGAACGTGGTGTCTATGTTGATGGTATCGGTACAGACCATGCATCGCTTCATGCTAATATGATGCCTTTAGCATTCGGATTAGTTCCAGAAGAACATTTTGAGTCTGTAGTAAATTACGTAAAATCAAGAGGATTGGCTTGTAGTGTTTACGGCGCACAATTTTTAATGGATGGTTTGTATAATGCAGGAGAAGCAGATTATGCACTAGATTTGTTAACTGATACATCCGATAGAAGTTGGTATAACATGATTAAAATTGGTTCTACCATAACTTTAGAAGCTTGGGATAATCAGTACAAAAACAATTTAGATTGGAATCATGCTTGGGGCGCGGTACCAGCAAATGTAATACCGAGAGGACTTTGGGGAATTAAGCCTAAAACACCAGGTTTTGCTATCGCAACCATTAAACCTCAAATGAGTAAATTAAAAAATAGCGAGATAGAAGTACCAACGGTAAGAGGTGCTATAAAAGCAAAATACACCTATAATGGCGCAAGACTTCAAACCTACGAAATTGAAATACCAGGAAATATGGTTGCCGAGTTTTCTTTAAATGGTCTGGATGGAAAGGACTTAATCCATAATGGTGAAAAAGTACCGTCTGCTTTTGAATCTATCAGATTAGCACCAGGAAAACATACGATACAACTCAAAATAAATTCGTTTTAAATAATCAATGCCAATTAGTTTAACTCATTGGTATTTTTTTTAGAAAAATTAAACATTGAAAAACATATATCTATTAGTAGTTTTCTGCTTCGTGTCTCAATTAAATTGGGGGCAAGAACAACAACTTGCGGCTACTTTAGAAGAATTATCGCAGGTAACTGGCACTGGTGAAGGTGGCTTGTTTTTTGCAGGCACTCAAAACGTCAATTATCGATTTTCGCGAAGAATTTCACCACATGGTGATTGTATAGATGTTGTAAATGGATATGCATTTGTGACTTGGTACAAAGGAGGCATGGATCAACGTAACTTAATGTTATCAAGAAAAAATTTAACTGTACCAAACTCAAGTTGGGTAACCATAGAGTTTCCTCATCAGCATGTCGGACAAGGTGGAGAGCTTTTAAATGGCACAGGGATTAGGGGAGATTCTCATAATACGGCGGCTATAGGTGTCAGCACAATAGATAACACAATTCACATTATATACGATATGCATGCTTACAGTGCATCTGCCTTACCTAATGATTTTTTTAATTATTCTGTTTCTGTTGCTAATGCTGCATTTGTTCCAGATGCGCAATTCAATTTGAGTTTGTTCAATCCGAAACAGAATTATTTAAAGCTTGGACAAGATTATGAAAGGATGACCTATCCGATGATTCATAGAGCAGACGACGGTAGTTTAATTGCTAGATATAGAAAAGGAGGTTCAGGTAATGGAGATATACTTTTAGCACATTATAATGGTTCTACATGGTCTAACAATTGGTTATTCCATGAAGGGACTTTGCCATTGCCAAATAGAAACAACATGTATGGAGGTGAACGTTTTTTAAATGGTAAGTTTTATTCTGGGTTTTCAATAAGATACTCTACTAATAATGATACAAATACCAGCAACGGCTATATGTTAAATAGTGGACTATATTATGCTTATACCAACGGTATACCACAAAATCAGTCAACGCAGTGGTATGATGTAGATGATAATCCTATTGCATTACCCATAGTAAATAATATAGATCCAAATCTAGATCCTGTACAAATAGCACAGCCAGGAGATGACTATGGAACGACAACTAATCCAAGAACCAATGGTGATCCGGCTTGGACAGTAACCAATAGTGGTGCCATACATTTTATTACAAGAGTAGACAATATTAATGTGCATTATTATAAAAAAGCAACCGATGCCAATTTTTCTAGTAATGCAGGTGCTTTAATTCCACACCCACAAGTCCGTGGCGAAATCTATAGTTATATGGATCATGTTTTTATGGTGGAATTATTAGGCGGAAAAGTAAACATCAAAACCACATTAGAAGGAGAGAATAATTGGAAAATTATTTACACGAATACAGATGCTATAAATTATTCTCATTTTGATGCCTTTGTTGAAAACGATAAACTTTATGTGTATTTAATGGAAGATACTGGCAACAATACACCAAGTGTCGGCGACAAGCGTCCATTATATTTTATGGAATTTACCTTGTCCGAAGAGGATGTGCCAGATACTACGGATAATTTATCCTTAGAAGCTGAGGATTTTACAACAGCATCAATTGATATTAATATAGGTACAAATCCTGTGGCATCAGGTGGTGAATATATAGATTCGTTTTCATTAAATCAGTTTATTGAGCACGAATTTCAAGTAACTGATGAGGGCGCGTATGATTTTATTCTCTTTGCAGCCAATAGAAATAGAGACGATTCTATTATGGATATTGAAATTAATGGAACCTTGTATGACGATGTTTTAATCACCAGAACATTTGACTGGAGTGTATATCTAGAAACTAGAATTCCAGATATTACCTTAAATCAAGGTTTAAATACGGTGAGAATAACTCAACAAAGATCGTTATCTAGCGAGCCAGATAAAATTGAATTTGAATTAATAGCACCTCTGAGTATTAATGATTTTGATACTCAAGATATTATAGTTTACCCTATTCCTAGTGATGGTGTTTTTAATATAAAATCAAACATTCATAATCTAGAATATAAATTAGTTAACCTACAAGGTCAGGTTTTGGAAATAGGAAGCGTGTCTCAAAATAAAGTAGATTTTTCTAAAAATGCTAAAGGCATTTATTTTTTAGAGCTATATAACGGAGCGAACAGGTTTTTCAAAAAAATTGTTATTAAATAAAATAAGGGTTCATGAACTTTAAGTTTACATACATTTTCTTTTTATTTATGTGTGTTTCTTTTTGTCATGCTCAAAACCCTATTGTTCCAAATCAAGGGTTAAATGACCCACACATTCATATTTTTAATGACACGGCTTATGTCTATGCATCGCACGATAAATCCATAGAGAATAAAAAATTTATCATGGAAGATTGGTGGGTTTGGTCGTCGCCAGATCTAGTAAATTGGACTCAGCGAAGTGTTCTTAACCCAAAAGATACCTATATCGGTAAAGACTATTCAAGATGTTGGGCTACAGATGCGGCCTATAAAAATGGTAAGTATTATTGGTATTTTTCAGAAGGTAACGAACAAACTGGAGTAGTCGTTGGCGATACACCTGTAGGTCCTTGGAAAGATCCCTTAGGAAAACCTTTGTTGACTTCAGATTTAACGCCAACACACGAGTACGATATGTCCATTTATGAAGAAAATGGAGACCATTACATCTTTTTTGGAGTTTGGGATTATTATGTTGCAAAGTTGAATGACGATATGATTAGTCTTGCTGAAACACCAAAGAAAGTTATTGTAAACAATCCAAGAGGTCCTTATAACAGAGACGGCAAAAACGAGGATATGCCAACAGATGATAAACCATTTGTGCATAAGTATAATGGAATATATTACTTGTCTTGGGGCTGTTTTTATGCGATGTCCGAGAATTTGTATGGCCCATATGATTATGTAGATACCATAATCAAAGAAGACAGTTTTGCTGAAGGCTACGACAGTCCAACATGGCCAAATGGATTTTTACAAGGACGTCACGGCAGTTTTTTCGAGTGGCATAACCAATCCTATTTTGTCTATTGTGATATCAGTCAAACCGGAAATCGATGGTTTAGGGATTCTTTTATTAGTTATGTCCACTACAAGGACAATGGTAAAATGGAAACCATCAGAGTCGATGGTGTTGGTGTGGGACAATATGATGCCAATAATGGCTATATTGAAGCTGAAGATTATTTTAAAGTAAACGCTGTGGATAAAACGGAGAATATAATGGGAGGTTTTTCAATAATTCCAAAAGAGACAGATGGTTTTGTAACTTATCCAAATATTCAGAATTTAAATAAAAAAAGCAATATAGAATTTCAATTTTTGTCTCAAACAGATATAGAGATTGAAGTAAGGGAAGGCAATTCAAAAGGAAAGCTTTTAGCAACTTGTAAGTTCAATGCTAATACTACAAAAGCCTTTAAAACTAAAAGGTTCAAGATAGAAGACTTATATAATGGACAAACCATATGTTTGGTATTTAAATCGTCTGCAATAAGGCATTTAAAAATTAACAGATTTAGATTTACATAAAACAACTAAGAATACATCAACTAAAATTATCATAGCAATAATGAAAAGACAAACACTAATACTATTCACAATTCTAGCAGTAGCTATATTTTCTTGTTCTGAACCGGTAGAAAAAGATTATAAAGATGCCTCGTTATCCATAGACGAACGTATTGAAGCTTTGCTTCCGAAGTTATCCATTGAAGAAAAAGTAGCACAAATGCGAATTTTTCATGCCAATATTGGTACAAAACCCGATGAGAATGGCAATTTAAAATTGTCTAAAAAAGTCATAGAAAAACTAAAATTAGGTATTGCAGGTGTTAAAAATCCAGGAGAACATATTAATCCCGTGGCTGCAGCTAAATTAAATAACGAACTTCAAAAATATATCATCGAGAATAATCGTTGGGGAATTCCAGCATTGTTTGTCACAGAATCTTATAATGGTGTTGATGCGGAAGGTTGTACCAAATTTGGTCGCCCAATGACATCTGCAGCATCGTTCAACCCAGGATTGGTACAAAGACAATGGGATGTGGTTGGTAGAGAAGCCAGATTACGAGGGATGCACATGTGTCATTCACCTGAGGCAGATATTGTTCGCGATCCACGTTTTGGTCGTATGTCTGAAGCTTTTGGGGAAGATACTTATTTAACAACGCAGATGGTTAAAAATGCTGTAATAGGTGTTCAAGGTAATTATGAAGGCTTAGGCAACGGAACTCATATTGGTGCTGTAGCAAAACATTTTGCAGGTTATGGGCAAGTATTAGGTGGTTCTAACTTCGCAGCTATTGAAATTTCTGAAAGAACGTTGATTGATGAAATTTATCCACCGTTTGAAGCTGCTGTAAAAGAAGCTAAAACTTTAGGTATTATGGCATCACACGGAGACTTAAATGGTGTGGCAAGTCATGGAAATCCAGAATTGTTAACTGGTGTACTACGCGACCAATGGGGATTTGAAGGTTATGTAGTTTCAGATTCTAATGATATTGCACGTTTATTTTACTTTATGGGTGTTGCTGAAAGTCCAGAAGCTGCTGCTCAAATGGGATTGGAAGCAGGCATTGATATCGATTTATATGCAGAAGATTCCTATGCCTATTTGCCAGAAATGGTTAAGAAAAATCCAGAATTAGAAAAACTGATTGACCGTTCGGTACGTCGTGTATTAAGAACAAAATTCATTCTTGGACTATTTGATAATCCATACATTGATATCGAAGAAACGAAAAAAGGTGTTCGTGCAGCGTCCTCTTTAGAATTAGCAAAAGAGTCGGATTTAGAATCCATTATTTTATTAAAAAATGAAGATAAAACATTGCCTTTAAGTAAAGATGAATCAATGAAGGTTGCACTTTTAGGCCCATTGTTAAAAGATGATACAAAGGCCATGTTCGAATCGGTTTCAGGTTCAAATGTCAAGTTTGTTGCCGAAAAAGGATTTCATTTAACTAATGAAAAAGGTGGAGCGCCAGAATTATTAAAAAGAGACCCACAAGCCATAGCAAAATTGGTAAACACAGCAAAAAGTGCTGATGTGACTATCCTATTTTTAGGAGGTGATGAGTTTACGGCTAAAGAAGCTTATTTTAGTAACAGTACTTTGGGAGATCGTGCTACGATTGACCCAGTTGGGCCTCAAGATGAGCTTGTAGAAAAAATCAAAGCCTTAGGGAAACCAGTAATCGTTGTTTTAAAGCATAGACGAACGTTATCTATAAATACCATAGCAGCCGAAGCAGATGCCATTTTAGATGTTTGGGATTTAAGCGAGTTTGGTGATGAGTCCACGGCAAAAATTATTTTTGGTGAGGTATCGCCATCAGGTAAATCGCCAGTAACAATTCCGAGGTCTATTGGGCAATTGCCTTATCATTATAGCATTAAAGAGATTAACTATAAAAAGGAATATTTATTCTTAGGAAAAGGACCGTTGTACCCTTTTGGTCATGGGTTGAGTTATGGCGATTTTGAGTATTCAGATATTTCAATTTCTAATGGAGAAATAACACCAGAGACAGAACTTACCGTAAGCGTGAAAGTAACTAACAACGGTAGCATGAAAGCCAAAGAAGCAGTACAAATGTATATTAAAGACGAAATAGGTTCAGTAACCAGACCAGATAAAGAATTAAAAGGTTTTGAAAAGATAGAACTTGATGCTGGAGAAAGTAAAACAGTCACATTTACGATTACACCTAAAATGTTAGAATTCACGGGAATTTCAATGGAGAAAGTTTTAGAAGAGGGAGATTATACGGTTAAAGTCGGGACATCGTCTCAAGAGTATTTAGAAACAACATTCAAACTAAAAAAATAAAAATGAAAAAAGTAATATTGGCATTTGTAGCAGCTGTTAGCCTTTTTAATTGTTCAGTTGCTCAAAAAGTTACAGAAGCAGATTCTATTGATAAGGTTGAGATAAAAGCATCCATGATTAAAGCTTTAGAATGGCAAGAAGCGCACCCAATTATTGCCATAGCACCAACCGATTGGACAAATGGCGCGTATTATACAGGTGTCGCCAGAGCACATAAAACAACAAGAGATATGATGTATATGGCTGCGCTTAAAAACCAAGGCTATTGGAATAATTGGAATACGTTTAAACGTTTATATCATGCTGATGATGTAGCCATTTCATATAGTTATTTATATGTAGATATGACGGATGGTAGAAAGAACTTTGTGGACTTAGAGCCAACCAAAAAGTTTTTAGATGCACATTTATACGAAGACAATAATTGGAAAGAAGGAACGGACAAAAGTAAAGAAGATAAAACCATTCTATGGTGGTGGTGCGACGCTTTATTTATGGCGCCACCTGTAATCAATTTATATGCTAAACAAACAGAGCAGCCAAAGTATTTAGACGATATGCATAAATTTTATATGGAAACTTATAATAGATTGTATGACAAAGAAGAGAAATTATTTGCAAGAGATATGCGATTTGTTTGGCAAGGAGATGATGACAGAAAAGAACCAAATGGTAAAAAAGTATTTTGGTCTAGAGGAAATGGATGGGTAATAGGAGGTTTGGCATTATTGTTAGATGACATGCCTAAAGACTATGAGCACAGAGATTTCTATGTGAATTTGTATAAAGAAATGGCGGCTAAGATGTTAGCTATTCAACCAGAAGATGGCTTATGGCGCACAAGTTTACTAAGTCCAGAATCTTATGACCATGGCGAAGTTAGCGGTAGTGGGTTCCACACCTTTGCTTTGGCTTGGGGAATTAACAATGGCTTGTTAGATAAAAAACATACACCTGCTGTTAAGAAAGCGTGGAAAGCTATGGCTGCTTGTCAGCATGAAGATGGTCGTGTCGGTTGGGTACAAAATATTGGTGCGTTTCCAGAACCAGCATCTGCAGATTCTTGGCAAAACTTCGGAACAGGTGCTTTTCTATTAGCAGGAAGTGAGATTTTGAAGTTAGAATTAGAATAGATTTTGAAATAAGAAAAGAAAAAAGGATATTAAATTTATTATTATCCTTTTTATTTTTTAAAATAGTTATGGTATGAAATTTCTTCAAGTATTACTTATAGTTTGTTTCTGTTTAGTAGGGTGTCAATCAAAAAATAAATCCAATACACAAATTAAAGATGAAGCCGCTTTGGAGTTACCCAAACGCCCAAATATTCTTTGGTTGGTTACCGAAGATATGGGACCATATATTCCGCCTTTTGGAGATATGACGGTAGCTACTCCTAACTTAAGTAAGTTGGCAAGTGAAGGAGTTGTATATCCAAATTTATATTCAACATCAGGTGTTTGCGCACCAAGTAGAGCAGCTATAGCTACAGGCATGTATCCATCGAGTATAGGAGCCAACCATATGCGTGTCAATTCATACAACGATGAAATAGGTGTACCAAAATACGAAGCGGTACCACCATCTGATGTAAAAATGATTAGTGAATTACTTCGTAAACAAGGCTATTATTGTACCAATAACTATAAAACCGATTATCAATTTAAAGCACCAGTTACAGCCTGGGACGAAAGTAGTCCTTATGCACATTGGCGAAATAGAGGAGAAAATCAGCCGTTCTTTTCAGTAATCAACTTTACGGAAACCCACGAATCTGGTTTGTTTGAACCTTACGGATTCAGAGAAATTGAAACCAGACTATACAAGGCAGGAGATAGAAATTATAAATGGAAGAACTTTGGTGGATCTCATGCCAATAATAGAAAAACAGAAGAAGAAACAACCAAACATCTTCCAAAAGATACAAAATTCGATATTCCACCTTATTTGCCAGATACAAAAGCCACACGTCGAGACATGTGGAAGCTGTATAACAATATAGGGGAAATGGATAAGCAGGTAGGCGCTGTATTAAAACAACTAGAAGATGACGGATTATTAGAAAACACCATTATTGTTTTCTATGGCGATCATGGTGGACCATTACCAAGAGAAAAACGCTTAATTTATGATTCAGGATTAAATACACCTATGATTATAAGATTCCCTGATGGGCAATATGCAGGGACAACAGATAATCAATTGGTAAGTTTTATTGATTTTGCCCCAACATTATTGTCCTTAACTGGTGAGGAATCTAAAGAATACATGCAAGGTCAAGCTTTTTTAGGAAAGCATAAAGCTGATGGACGCAAATATATTCACGCCGCTGCAGATAGGTTTGATGGATTTACCGATGCCATAAGAGCTGTAAGAGATAACCAATACAAATACATACGCAATTACAGGCCAGAACAAGGCTACTATTTGCCAGTAGCGTACAGGGAGAGAATTCCAACCATGCAAGAATTGTTAAGATTGAAAGATGAAGGTAAATTAACCGACGCACAAATACAATGGTTTAGAGAACAAAAGCCTAAAGAAGAATTGTTTGATTGTAAAGCAGATCCTTTTGAGTTAAATAATTTAGCAGATAATCCTGATTATAAAGAAAAGCTTAATGAGTTGAGTTCAGAAATGGATAGATGGTTAAATGAAATCGACGATATTCCCAATCTTGACGAAAGAAAACTAGTCGACCGTTTATGGTCTGGCAATGACAGTAAGCCTAAAACTTCGGAACCTATTTTGACTTCTCAAAATGGAAAAGTAAGTGTGACTTGCGAAACTGAAGGTGCTTCTATTGGTTATAAAATTATAAAAGACGGAAAAACACCAAAATCATGGATGGCATATCAAAATCCAATAGAGCTTTCGGAAGGAGAAAAAATACATGTGCAGGCACATCGCATTGGGTTTGTTCCTAGTGAAACAGTAACGTTTAATTTATAAGACATCACAATACAGCTGTAAAATAAGCCTAGCTTTTGTTGTATTCCCTTTTAAAATCCGTTAGCATGTCTTTGATGATCTCCTTAGGATTGCCATCGGATAGACTTTCAAACGAGACATACCCACGATAATTATGCCGCTTTATCATCTCGGCCATTTTTGCCATATCGGTAGTTTTTTTCTCTTGATTGTGATATATATGCTCTTTAATAAACCAATAATTGGCATAAGGAGCCAATTTTTCTGCCTCGGCATAAGGGTCGCTTGTGGTGCGAAGACCAGAAATATCGAGTATCAGTCCAAACCATTCAGAGTCTACGCGCTTAATAATATCGATAACGTCGTCAGCTGTAAATAAGAATTCATTATGATTCTGTAATGCAGCAATTACCCCAACCTTCTCACCATATTGGGCGCACTCTTTAAAAGCCTCAACCAACCACGTTTTTACTTGTCCTTTGGTATAGCCTTCAGGTTGTTTTCTACCTGTAAAAATGCGCAAAATAGAAGAACCTATTTCAGATGAAATGTTTAGCCAATCTTTAATCATTTTCAGATCTTTCGCTTTAGCTTCTGAATCTGCAGTCACAAAATTATTACGTACACCAGTCCAAGAGATGTTTAAGCCAAGTTCTAATGCTCGTTTTTTTAAAGCAAAAATTTCAGGTCTTTTAGGAAGTTTGGGATAGGATGAGAAATAATAGGCCGTAAGATCCACTGCATTTAGACCAATATCAGAAGCAAATTCCATCATATCAAAGAGGTCCATTTGACCACTTCTAAACTCGTCATTAAAGGAATACGCGTTAACGCTGTATTGCACTTTTTGGATCTTAGACTCGGTCTTACTTTCAGAAGTAGAGCTCCATAAAGCAGGAGCTGATAATAGGGCAGGTGCTATAATTAACTTCTTAAGGACATCTCTCCTGTTATTTTTCATGATAATTTATGGCTTTGCTATATCCAAAAAAAATAATCGTTATTCTACTAAGTCGATAGAAACTTAGTAGAATAACGATTAATTGTATCCTCAAGGAAATTGAATTTATTCATTAACTGTTTCAATTGTAGTATTTGCCCATCTAATTTGTGCTCTACCTCCTTTAATGCGGTATGCACCATATCTCATTTTTGATTGTGTACCTCTTTCAGGATCTGGGATGTTCCAATTAAATGCTTCTCCTCCAATTATAGCATTACAATAATGTATTTTTAAAGTAGGATCATTAGGGTCTTCTATAAAGCCTACTTTCATTTCAAATGAAACTATTTCGTTTTTATCGACTTGCTTAAGAAAAACAACTTCTCTACCGTCACCTGATCCACCACGTTCTAGAATGCGTTCTGCATAAATATCGAAGGCAACTTGCTTATCAGCATTAACGCCTGTACCGTAAACTGGATGTGCTCTATATAAGCAAATAGCAGGATCTGGAGAACCACCTCCACCTGTATGTTGTCCTTTGGCTTGTGCTATGTAAGTACCATCTTGACCAAAAGATCCCGCATCCCCAACTTCAAGGATTCTAAAATCTCCGTTAAATTTAACAAATGATCCTACATTAGCGTTTGCTATTGCTGATGCGCGTTCTATTCGAGGTTGCAAGGTGCCTGGTGTATCCCAATGATTAGAGCCATCAGTAATATTATATATTCCCCAAGTAGTACCATCAATAATACTTTCTGAGTAATCCGAGTAGCAACTTCTATCATCAACCTGTCCTACATTAACAGGGTTTGGTATATCTACGTTTCTGGTAGTATCGTTTTGGAATTCACCTGAAGCAGGACAAGCTAAATCTGTGCTTGTATCTTCATCTGCAGCTATAACAACAGCAGGATCTGGATCTGGGTCAGGATCTGGATCTGAGTTAGGGTCTGGTATTTCATAAACTATTATGTCTTCAGAGTATCCAAGCCCATCTTTTGTACAAGAAGAGAAGGCTACAAAAACTATTAATGCTAGTGACGAAAAAAGTTTGAAACTGAGCTTTGATTTTTTCATAATTTAATACAATTTGCATCAAAGATAAAGATTTACTATAACTCAACTGTTCTGTGGTATCCTGATGCATAAGGGTTTTAACACAAGAAAATCATTTGTATTGTTAATATAGATGATTTAATAAATTACAAGTGTATATTTAAAATGGGTTTTGCTAATATTTTCCGCAGGATTCAACAGGATACTTTTAATGAAATAAATTAGTTACTTTATTTTCTAAAAGGTTCGTAATATGAAGATTAAGTTTTTTAACTATCTTATACTTGTTTCAGTTTTAAGCTGTCAACCCAATATATCTGAAACAACAGAGGTAATATCTGAAATTAGTTTTGAAGAATTATCAGAGAATTTTAAATCACCATCCAAAAAATACTATCCAGAAACTTGGTTTCACCTTAACGGAAATAACATCAGTAAAGAGGGCTTGACCTTAGATTTAGAAGCTATAAAAGCCGCAGGTTTACAAGGTATTCATCTTTTTAATAAAAACGGGAGACCTTATCCAAATGTAAAACCCATTAAAATTTTATCATCAGAGTGGGAAGATATGATTCGTCATGCCGCAGATGAGAGTAATCGTTTAGGATTAAAATTCACCATGCAAAATTGTCCTGGTTGGTCTATGACAGGTGGTCCTTGGGTGCCAGCAGAAGAAGCACAACGCGAAGTGGTTGAAATAGTTTACAGAGTTAAAGGGGGAAAAACATACGCCCAAATTTTAGAATTAGATTCGTTATATAAAACCTCCGATTATAACTATCAAGATGTTCAAGTACTGGCTTTTCCGACACCAGAAGGAGATGATTTAGAGCCCTTAAATCCATCAAAAATTGAAACTAATAATACCATAGTGCCGTGGAAGGATATCTTTAATCCGAATTCAAAACTTGTAGTTACTCGTAAAACGACTCAATTGGATAAACCTTTAAAAGAATATAGGGTCAATGGTATTTCAAAAGTAAAAAACCAAGATACTTGGGTCAAAACAACCTTTGATGAATCCATAACATTGCGAACAATTACTTTTCCTCAATTGCGTCATATTATAATGGGTACGGAATATCCAGTAATGGATGTTGATATTAAAGTGGAAGCACTGATTGAAAATAAATTAACAGAAATCGTAACTCTAAATATACCTGATGCGAATTGGAATGACAGACGCAGGCACCTTACGCTTACTATTCCCGAAACAGCGTCTAAAGTGTTTAAGTTTACGTTTGAAGGTGAACATGCCATCGCACCAGAATTTATTCGATTAAGCTCAAGTCCGAAATTGCATAACCACGAAGCCAAAGCAGCTAAGGTCTTAAGACGACTTGAAAAAGAGGTGCAGTATGATTATGAAAAAAATACCATCATTAAGTCGAATACCATCATCAACCTCACAGATAAAATGACAGATGAAGGTAAATTGACTTGGGAGGTGCCAGAAGGTAATTGGACCATCGTCCGTTTTGGTCATATAAACATGCGATTAACCAATAAACCAGCAGTGCCTGAAGCAACGGGTTGGGAATCTAGTAAACTAGATAAAATAGCCATTGAAAACCATTTACGTAATGGTATGATTGGTAATTTAATAAAAGATGGTGGTCCTATAGGTGATGGTAAATTACACGGTTTATTGATTGACAGCTGGGAAAGTCATGTGCCGACATGGACTATAAATTCCGATGATATGTTTACGGAGTTTGAAACGCGAAGAGGGTACAGTATGAAACCGTATTTACCTGCAACCATGGGTTATATTGTTGAAAGCCCAGAAGTAACCACTAAGTTTTTAAGAGATTTGCGACATACTATGGATGAGGTGTTTATTGATAATTTCTTCAAACATTTTGCGACTGTTGCCAACGATATGGGAGCTGAAGTTTATACCGAAGGCGCAGGTGGAGAAGTGCTACCTATCGACCCTATGCGCTATTACGGAGTAAGCGATATCCCAATGACTGAGTTTTGGTATCCTAAAGAACCGTCTGCCCAAAGAGAATATGCAAAACCAATATTTAATGCGGCATCGGCAGCACATTTATATAATAAGCCCGTTTTAGCTGCAGAAGCTTGTACACAAGTTGGTGTAAAATGGCACGAACATCCGTTTTCTGTGAAATACCTAATCGATTATAATTTTACAAAAGGGGTTAACCATTTGGTGTTTCATACCTTTTCGCACACGCCACAGACCGATGTGTTTCCAGGTTCAAGTTTTGGAGGTAGCATAGGCTTCCCTCTAGTTCGCCAACAAACTTGGTGGCCTTACATGAAAGATTGGACGGATTATTTAGCACGAAATCAGTTTGTTTTGCAACAAGGCGAGTATGTTGCTGATGTATTGCGATATTATGGTGACCACTTTGATCGTCCACCTTTCGACTTAGATTATTTTCCTAAAGGCTATCGCTTTGATTATTTGAATGCTGAAATTTTACACGATAAATTAAGTATAAAAAACGGCAAAATTCATGTGGATAATGCTGGAGATTATCGCATCATTACACTTAGAGACTCAAAACAAATGTTATTATCCACAGCAAGAAAACTGAAAGAATTAGTACTGGCTGGTGCTGTAATTCTTGGAGATAAACCGCAGGATTCACCGAGTTTAATGGATGATGAAAATGATTTAAAAGAATTGTCTAAAATAGCAGATGAGTTATGGGGAAATACAAATGAAGGTGTAAAAGAAGTCGGTAAAGGAAAGGTGTATTGGGGCAAATCACTCGATGCCGTTATAAAAGCGGAACAGATAGAGAAAGACGTTAGTGTTCCAGAAGAATTAGATATTAATTGGATTCATCGTGAGACAGCAGATGCCGATATTTATTTTATAGCCTCAAATCATAATCAACCATTTGATGCAACCTTAAGTTTTAGAATAAAAGATAGGAGTCCGCAACTTTGGAATGCTTTTAATGGCGAACAGCAAGAGGCTAAGATTTGGAGTACAACGAATAACAGAACAAATGTAGCATTGTCTTTTGCATCAAGCGGAAGTACAATTGTGGTCTTTTCAAAAGAAGATAAACAACCTTATGCTTCAAAAGTAACCTATAATGATGAGGTTATTTTAAATACAGAAACAGGATGGTACAACATTCATGATACGGATGATTTTCCGAAACTATCATGGAAAGAGGACAAATTCTTCGCATCAAAAGATGGAGCGTATGGTTTTCATCAAAATGGAAATAAAATATCTGAAACAATTTCTATAGAAGAGCAATCACTTCAAGCAAATTGGATTTTAAATTTTGAGGAAGGTTGGGATACACCAAAATCTGTCGAAATTCCTGAATTAATATCGCTAACTAAACATAATAATGATGCCATAAAGCATTATTCAGGGACAACTACATATACGAAAACATTCAATTTAGAAGCAGTTGGAGACCATATGATAATCGATTTAGGAACAGTTTCAAATATCGCTGAGCTTTGGTGTAACGGTAAAAAAGTTGGTGTGAAGTGGGCACCGCCTTTTCAATTTGATATTACAGAATACGCTCAAAAAGGAGAAAATACACTTGAGGTTAAAGTCACCAATACCTGGCGCAATCAACTCATTTATGATAATAAAAGGCCGAAAGATGAGAAAAGAACATGGACTACAAATCCACCAAAAAAGGATGAAACTGAATTAGAGTCATCTGGTTTAATTGGACCTGTAGTTATAAAAACACTTAATTAATTGGAGCTTTGTTCTATGTTTTAGGCATTTCGTTTATCCTTAAATATTAACTTTTATAAAATAAAAGGTATTTGTATTTCAATTCAGCATAGTTCAGGATACTTTTTTTAGCTACATTTCATAATATTAAAAAAAATTAAAAAAAGCTATGAAAAAAATCACGTTTAAAGCCATATTATTTGTGGTTTTTATGTTTTGCGCTCTTGGCATAGAAGCACAAGACGCGCCACCTTCTGATGATATTTTTAGATTAAAAAATGTAGAAACAGGGCTATTTTTAACAGATACAGGTGTTAGTGCAACAGCCGTTACTATGACAGCCCTAGGTGAAGCAGATCAAAGTACTCATTTTAGGTTTGTAGAAAGCGGTGCATTTTATAATATTGATAGTGAAGTTTTAGGAATTTTACGCGGACCAGGTGCTGGTGGACCAGGAGGACCTTATGTTGTCGTTAGCACAACTAAAGCAGCACCAGCAGCTGATACTGATAAAGTGTGGACCATACAACATAACCAAACAGATGATACCTACAGATTTCAATCAGGAACTAGCGGAAGATTTATGTATCATGACGCCAATGGTACGGTAACCCATGTTGTCGTTCCAGAAACAGATAATAGAAGTAATTGGGAGCTTGTTCCTTTTGTGGAAACTCCTGTAGAGACTGCTCCAGATGAAGATACAAATCCAGACCTTAGTTGTACGGCTTCAGGTGAATTTCAAAACGATAATACCAGAAATGTAGATATACCAAATTCTGTTAATGTGGGTACTGCTGATGACCGAAGTTGCTATTCT
>Ga0213868_10000217_pt1 | contig 53675 bp, 46 predicted proteins | sample PICome_9_FD_160087 | JGI IMG/M metagenome (GOLD analysis project Ga0213868, IMG submission 160087) | Coastal seawater microbial communities near Pivers Island, North Carolina, United States - PICO127 | ecosystem: Environmental > Aquatic > Marine > Coastal | place: USA: North Carolina...
ATTAAAAAAGGCAGGAATTAGTGTTACTACTAAAATAATTAAAGGAACCGTCCATGCTGCTGAAAATATTTTCCCTAATGATATACCTGAAATTCACAATCAAGCAATTGAGGACATTAAAACCTTCTCTTACAGTCTAAAGTAGATATCTAAAAGGATACAATTAATGTAATTAAATATGGGTTTATTTTATAATAAGAGTCAATGTGATGAGTGTCGATTAAATCTCCCGCTACTAAAATAATAAACCGGTGGGATCTCTCAATATTGTAAATTTAATTTTTTATATATTTAGTTAATTAATCATATAAACTAAAAATTATAAAAAATGAAAAACATTTATTTAACTTTAGTAGGTATTTTATTATTGGCTTCATGCGGGCAAGAGCCAGTCAGTGAAATAGAAAATAAAATCAAAGTAGGATCTTTAGGATTTCATGTGTCATTTGTAGTGCCGAAAGATGCCACAGAAAGAATGGATCAGTTTATTGAGACACATCAACAGTTTATGCGTGAGACTCATCACTTATCTGGTGATCAAGAACCCATTGTTTTATCTTATTCTGTGTTTAAGTCTCCAGAATTGAATAATCCTTTCGATCCTAATAGTGGTGAAACAGGAAACACACTTTATGGTTTGACTGAAATTTATAGTGGCCCTGAAGGTGTTCAAGCCCATATGACTTTAGGTCAACAACGTGAAGCCATGTTTGCTGAGTTGGTAAGTTTAACAAACACATATAGTGTTGCTGGAATTCTCGGAGCACCTGTAATCGCGGCAATGGAATAATTAAAACTTATCTTAATTCATCAAATTATGAGTATCAATTAACAATAAAACGGTTATACTTTAATGTATAACCGTTTTTAATTATCTTATATATCTTTTTTGTAAATAATCTAACTATTATTTATGGAGATTTTAAATCTTTTCAGCCACCATAGGGATCAAAATTGCAACCTCATGAACCATAATTAATATTTTATTCAACACGAAAGTTTAAGATATAATTAGTATTGTTAGCACCTTCTTTCCACCAAAAAGTATAAGTTCCATTGCTAATTTCAAGGTTTTGAGTGTTGATTCCTTCATAACCCGGTAGAGGAAAATCTGATTGGAAGTTATCCAAAAGATCTTCATTTACGGTTTTAGCAAAACCAATACCAATTAGAGGATATGTTATTGGAAGAGAAATAAAATTAATCACATTATCGGAATTCCAATCAATTTTATCATGGTTGTTAATCGCTACAAATGCTCCGTTTTGTGATTCTATATTTCCTATACAAGGGAAGTCTTCAAATTGATGATATGGACTCACTTCAAGGGCTTCAATTGTGATTGATGCTAATGTTTGATTCTCAGCTAGAGTAAAAGTAAACACATCAGTATAGGATTCATGATTAGGAAAATATGGAATAATAGGTACAGGTGGTCCTCCTTGAAAAGTGGTGCACTCAGCACCCTCAGCTGGGGTTGAATTACCAATTATTCTGTTGTCTCCAAACTGAAAATTAACTGACGTTGGATTTAATAAGTCTCCAGATAATTCCCCCTGGATAGATTCATCCCATGCAATACTATTATCCTCATCGTCTGAGGAACAAGATGTAATCATAAAAAGAAAAAATGGTAATAATTTTAAAAATTTATTCATAATATAAAAGTTTTTAGGTTGACTAAAATTAAAAATTAATCTGATAAAATTAACAAATGTTAATAATTTTTCATAATTAGTTGTTTTTTAGAATTAATATAAATTATATTTGTTTTATTAATTAAATATTACAACATGAAAAAATTAGTTTATTTATTATTTCTTGTTACCTCTTTAGCTTTTTCACAAGACATTAAATGGGATCCAGCTACAACATTTGACGCTGTCTTTGACATAGATGCAGTTCATACAAGAGATGGTGTTAATTACGAACTTTCTGCCTCAGGTGATGCAGGGCCTTATGGAAAAGCATATTTGTCATATGTATTTACAAATCACAATAATAGCACTACTAGTGGAGAATTTACTGGTTTTGCATGGACACAGATGGGAGAAGAAATTGTGAAAGCTACCTTACAAGGTGTTTATAAAAAGGAAGGTAAAGTTTTTAAAATGTATTCCTATGATAATGTAACTGATGGTAATATTATGATAGTGAGTGGAATTGTAGATTTTGTTGCGCAAACAATGAAATTTGAAGTCTCCCCTTTAAAGTAATTAACCTTTAGTATAAAGTTTATTTACCCTCCATTTGGAGGGTTTTTTTATATACCCTTGAGATTTATTTTTGTGAAAGACTCTTTGGGCTTCAAACTATATTAATAAAGTTTGCTGTTACCAATTAACTTAGAAATGATTAAATTTAGCTTATGAAATCAATTGTTTTATTAGTTCTCTTTATGAGTTCATTTTTATGTTATTCTCAGAAAATATATTCTGTTAAGTATTCTAATCAAGCAGATGTGAAAGTTTTTGTTGTAAAATATACAAATCAGGCAGATTTGAATGTATATAAAGTTAACTATGCAAACCAGGCAAATGAAAATAAAGGATTATGGTATTTTGTAAACTATGCTAATCAAGCAGACAAAAAGATTTATTTTGTTGACTATCCAAATCAAAGTGATCTAAAAATATTTTTTGTTGATTACGCAAACCAAGCTGGTTGGAGAAGTAAAGAAAAAAAACATCTATTATTTTAAGGATTATAAATAATTTATTTGAATAGCATTTTTTTAAACTATTGAGTAAATGACAATTGAAAAAGCACTAAAATATATTGAATTTTAGTGCTTTATTTTAAAAAAAATAAGGGTATACAGTTTTGTTTTATTCTCCTCTTAACATTTTTTTAAATGCTTCTAAATCAAATTCATTTCCGTAAAATAAAGTACTCATTTTCATAATATCTGCAGCGATAAGAACGGCTGTTTTTATTTCATCTTCAGATGCTTCTAACCTTTTTAGTTCTGCAATATGGTAAGGAATACAGTATTGACATTTAATGGCTGCTGAAGTTCCTAAAGCCACTAGATGAGCTTCTTTTTCACCTATGGCCCCTTCTTTATACAAACCCATTTGAGCTTTAAAATAATTGGCAGAGCTTTTAAGGATTGAGGAAGGGTAAACATTGTTAAAAGGGCTTTCAGCTAAAATTTCTTTCTTCTCATCACTTGTGAGTTTTGAATCTTGAGAAAAAACTGTTGAATGTATTCCTACAAATAGTAAAATAATTAGAATTTTTTTCATTTTGTAAATTGTTTAGATATTTAATTAAATCAAATTTAATGAATATTAACAATAATTGCAAAACAGAACTAATTATTTCACCATAGCTAAGCCTTCAAGATATTATTTTTGAGGCTTATGCTAATACTAATGTTATTTTTACATGATTTGTGTGTTATTTAAGCAGAATTTTTATCAGCATAATTTTGGGGTAAAGTGTATTAATGAGATTAATCTATAATAGCCTGGTAAACCAATTGCTTCATCTTATCGTGATAATAATTAGTGTAAGGGTTTAATTGTGTCATAAAAATTGAAATTAATTTCTCTTTAGGGTCTATAAAAAAGTGTGTATTGAAGGCACCGCCCCACCAAATATTTCCATTTGAGCCCAGTAAATTAGTTTTTGAAACGTCTAACATTACAGCAAAACCATATCCAAAACCTACACCCGCTGCTGGGTATTTATCACCAACATGATTCTGTGTCATTAATTCTATTGTTTTTCTACTTAAAAATTGAGTTCCATTCCATTGACCATTATTCATTATCATTTGGCAAAAAGTCATGTAATCAGAAGTTGTTGAAAACAGACCATTGACACCACTCCAAATAGTATTTTTTTTCATAGGAGGTTGATAATCACTATTTGTTAAATTCCCTTCATTATTTTTGTTGGTTACCTTTACAACTCTGCCTTGCTGTTCTTTTGAAAGATTATAGCCAGTATCTTTCATTTTCAGAGGTTTAAAAATTCTAGTCTCCAGAAAATCATTTGTACTCATTCCAGAAAATTTCTCAATTAATGTAGCGATGATGTCAGGTGCCACACTATAATACCATATGTTTCCTGGTTGATCAACTAAAGGCAATTTACTAGCTTGGATTGCTCTAGATTTTATATCTGGCCATTCCTGCATAAAATATTCCTTCCTATACCCCAGTTCAAATTGACTGTTTCCTAGCCCGTGAGTTAAACCTGCTGTATGTGTTAATAATTGCTCTATAGTAATTTCTTTTTCTAAGGCTATAGTTTCCCCCGTAATACTGTCATTCCCATTTTTAATTACTCTTAAGTTTTTAAATTCTGGAAGATATTTTGAAACATGGTCGGTTAACATGAAATGCCCTTCTTCAAACAACATCATAAAGGCTGTTGTAATAATTGGCTTGGTCATGGATTGAATAAAGAAAATATCATCGGTTTTCATTGAAGATTGATTTTCAATATCACGATGTCCATAAGATTCTTGTAAAACAATTTTTCCGTCACGAACAATGAGTACTGTAGCACCGGGTATCTTATCTTGGTTAATTTCCTTACTGATAAATTCTTCATAATGCTCAAGCCTATCTAAGGAAATTCCAGCTATAGCTTTATCTGAAGATTGAGCGTAAATCTGAAAGTTAGCGGTAATTAAAAAGACAAGAATAATCCGAATTTTATTGAAATTCATAATAAGTTGTTTTTAGGTTGATTGTCTTCCAAATATAATAAATATTAAAAGGACTATCTCATTATTGAGATGCTCCAGCAAGGGTTGAATAAAACTCAAGTATATTTCAGCGGATGAAAGCCAATCAGCTTTTTAAAAAGCTATACTCAATTTTTTATATTTGTCTTAATTTTACGTGTAATGATATATTATTCAAAAGTTTCTTATAACTTATTGATTGTTGTTTTTGTGGTTTTTTTTGGTTCATTAATTCCTAATTATATCCATGATGGTTTTACTAATACCCTGTTCATGACTACTGCAGGGCTAATTGTTGTGTATGGATTAATTTTACATATGTTTTTTAATACAACGTATACAATTGATCAACAGATGTTACATATTAAATGTGGTTTTATTCGCTACAATTCAATAAACATAATGGATATGAAAAAGATTTCAAAATCTAGCACTCTAATGTCATCTCCTGCAGCCTCTTTTGATAGAATTGAAATTACTCATGGTAAATTTGATGAACTTATAATTTCCCCAAAACATAAGTTAAAATTTGCAAATGATTTACAGAAAATAAATCCAAACCTTATTAATAAGTTAAAAGTTTAAGCATGTCTTTTTCTTTTGGCTTTATTAATTCTAAACCTTTTTTTATAGCTTAAACTTTCTTACGGACCTCAATGTTACTTTTAAAATAAAAGTTATATTTGAATTGTACTTAAAAATTAAAAAAATGAATAAATATTTAATCAAACGAGAAATCGAGGGTGCTTCACAAATACCAAGTGAAAAATTAGATGAAATTGGACAAGGATCTGAATCAGTCTTAATTGCAATGAGGAGTGAAGGGAAGAAAATTGAACAAGAGCATAGTTATATTGCTGGAAATAATGTTTTTTGTGTCTACAACGCAGATTCTGAAGAGACTGTTGAAGAACACGCAAAAAGAGCCGGTGTACCGGCTAATGAAATAACTTTAATATCAAGTATTTTAAAACATAACAGTAAGGGATAGATGATACATATTTTTTTAATTCAGTAAATTTATACATAGTTTATGAAGGGTAAACTTGGGCTTAAAAAATTCATTTTTGAAACATTAGTTATAATTATAGGTATTTCTATCTCTTTTTGGCTAAATAATATGCAGGAGAACACCAATATTGCAAAAAAAGAAGTAGAAACTTTAAAAGCAATAAAACTAAATATTGTTGAAATAGAGGCATACATTACCTCTAGACGTGAGACTTTAGATGACGAAAATGATTTTATGAATTACCTCTCAGAAAATTGGAACACCTTAAATTTAGATTCAGTAGTTAATGTTTTACAAAAGGGAAGGCATATAAAATCTTTTCATAATTTATTTTTAGATTATAGAGAGTTTCATCCTCCAGTTTCTGAAATTTCTTCTATAATTAACGACGGATCTATTGCCTTGATTTCTAGTCATGAAATTAAACTATCCTTGATTTCTTTGATGGATAATAATTTTGACTACGTAAATCAAAATGTGAAAAGTGAAATTGAACTACAACAAGTTTTTAGGGAGGTATTATTAAAAAGTAATAGTTCAGAAATATCTAAAATATTGGAAACAACAAGTTTTGAGCTAAAAGAAAGATTTCAGGGAAATGTAGATTACAAGAATCAAATTTTAAATGAATTAAAAGCTATTGTAAAATTAAATCCTGCAAAAAATTATATAAACTTAAAAATTCGTCAAAGATATTGGGTTATGAATTTTATGAATAGTTTTAGCAATAAGCTTAATAAAATAAAAGAATTAGTGGATGTTGAATTATTAATTAAAACCTAACCATTACATTTCTTTCTCTTTTTAGTTAGAATAGTTCTGAGTCTTTTGATACCTTTATATAGGTTAGCTAACTATTACTATATTTGAAAATATAAATTTACAACTCATGAAAAAACTACTCTTACTCTTTACACTTTCAATCTTTGCTTGTCAAAGCCCAACAAAAGTTTCTAAAGAAGAAGTTATGGATACATTTGAAACTTTTTTTGAAGTTTTAGATCATGATTTAAGCAGCTTTGATGCTGTGGTTACAGATGACTTTTTTATCTATGAAAATAGTAGACATTACACCAAAGCAGAGTTTATTGATTTTGTAAAAACATTCGACATTGTTAGTAGTAAGCGAAAATTTGAAGACGTTGTTATTGACTCCGATTATAATTCTGCACATATAGCTCTTAAACAGTTAGGAGAGTTTATTGTAAATACTCCAGAAGGTAAAGTTAAGCTCGAATTTGAATGGCTTGAAAGTACTTATGCTGTAAAGGTAGATGGGAAACTAAAGTTTAAATTTTATTTTTCTGAAGCTATTAAAACTAACACCACCAATTTAGAGCTCACAACAAATAATTAATTCATGTGGACTAAGTTTATTTATAAGTGCAATGAATTAGCGATACATGGCTTGTATTTTGATGTAAAAGTAAGTTACAGAAAATACATTAGAATACGTATCTGGTAAAATAACTTTGAATCGAGCCTAGATAAATAGAGATAAGATTTTATCATTATATTATACATTTAACTATTCACATAAACTATTTGAAATGCAAAAATCTACACTCACCTATATTAAATATCCTTTAGTAATAATATGCACTATACTATGTTTGTCTGGAGTAAGGTGGTTAATTAGTTCTGAACCGTGGATATTGGATCAAGTTGCAAACGAAGAAAGATTAAATATGACATTTATTGATCTTTTTTCAGTAGAAGGTAATGAAACGTTAGGGGAATATTTGACTCAAATTTATCGCTTTCTTGGACTTTATGTTTTAGGTATAGGATTCATACTTCTTTCTTTTACCTCCAGTAAATTTTTAGAGATTTTTATGATTAGACAGCGATTTTTAATTGTATTAGGTATTTTACTCCTCTCAAATTTAATTTTAGGGTATGTCTGGATTCCTTCCTCACACTTTATATATGTGATGTGGGGAGCAATTGGCTTATATTGTATTAGTCTGTACAATCACATTAAAGCTTAGTTATTTTTTTTAATTATAAATAATTTTTTAGGAAGTTGTTTTATGAAATTAGTTGTAACTATTTTTTCGTTTTTTAATCCATATAGTCTTATTTAAATGATTTTTATTACTTTAGTAATGAAACTAATTTAATTTAATTTAATTATGAAAAAACTTTTTTTACTACTGTGCTTATCAACTTTTTTAGTTGCTTGCAATCAAAAAACAGAACAATCAAAAGACAATAACCCAATGTCTGGGTATATCAAAGGTGATGATATTTATACCCAAGGGGTTCATAAATTCATGAAGGCATATACCGATAACAATTTTAAAAATGCAGAAGGAATTTTTGCAGAAAATGCAATTTTTGCAGTAAATGACGTAAAAATGAGTATTGATGATATGATGAATGGCTTTGCTGTTGGACATCAGTTTTTTGACAACATTTCTCATAGTAATGTAGATACAGCAACCATGTATTATAATGATGGTAAGATTTTTACAAACGTTTGGTATGATTGGAGTGGTGTGTCAAAATCTTCAGGAGAAACTCTTGAACTTAGAGGTTATGGATGGTTTAAGTGGGAAGACGGAAAAGTTATCGAGGCTTACAATGCTTTTGATCCAACGGCTTATAATGCTATGATGAGCGCACAATAATAAATTAACTTTTTTATCTAACATCTTAAAACCTTTAATTAGTTATTAATTAAAGGTTTTTTACTATGAAATAGTTAGATTAATTTTTATATTTTTTTCTTAAATCTCCAGGTTTGATTCCAAATCTCAATTCGAATTTTTTATTAAAATAAGGTCTGCTATTTATTCCTACAGCATAAACTACTTCTTTTAAAGTTTCATATCTGTTCTTAATAACTAAATCATAAGCTTTTAAGAGTCTAATTTCTAAGATGGTATTTACAATACTTAAGCCAATCTTAGATTTTAAGATTTCATTCAACTTTTTTTGACCGTATCCACAGGTTTCACAAAGTACAGCAACATTAAAGTCTGGGTTTGTTATGTTTTTTAAAATACAGTTTTTAACTTTTTTTATGAGTTCTGAAGACGAGCTATCAAACTCAATTTCTGAATCTATTGGAGTAGCTAATTTTTTTCTATTCAAAGTTTTTTCTAATGCAAACTGAATTCTAGATATAATTTCATCTTTTTTGAAAGGCTTCTCTATATAATCTTCAAAACTTAATAAGTCAATATCTTTTACTTTGTCTTTAATTATTGAAGTCATAAAAATAAATGGGATACCCTTTGAAGTGCCTTTTTCATTAAATGCATTCTTAAATTCGATTCCATTCATTATTGGCATTTTTAAATCTGAAATAATAATATCAAAAGATTGTTTTTCAATTTTATCTAATGCTTCTTTTCCGTTAAAAGCAAAAGTGCAATCAAGAAAATCAGAAAAAATTTCTTTTAAGTAAATTATCATTTCTGTATTGTCGTCTACTACTAATGCTTTAGGCAAATTATTTTTTTTATCGATTTCTGTGGAATAGTTACAGCATAATAAATTAAAATTTTTATCAATTTGAGTTGTATTTAAGTTGTAATTATCAATTATTAATGGAAGTTCTACTTTAAAAACTGAACCAACATTTACCGCTGTCTCCAAACTAATTTTTCCATTTAATTTCTTAATTAAATTATTGGTTAAAGATAAACCGATACCAAAACCACTATTAGAGGTATTATTTTTAGTTTGGTAAAATCTAGAAAAAATAGTTTCTTTTTCATTTTCTGAAATTCCAAACCCTTCATCCTTTACTAGAAGACGAAGTTTAGATTCTTCAAAAAACAGAGTAAGATATATTGAAGTATTCGAATTAGAATATTTTATTGCATTTGAAATTAAATTATTAACGATAATCATTAAACTTTCTATATCGAAATTAATCATTAAATTGTCTTCTGCATTGGTTTTAAAATACAGTTTAATTTTCTTTATTTCTAAATTGGCAGTAAAAGTTGATTTTATATCTTGGATAAAATTAGATATGTTTATTGATGTTTCAACATTTTTAAACTTTGAATTTCCCTCTAAACTTGTTAAATTTAAAAAATTATCAAGTGAAGCCATCATTTTCTTTGTGTTGTCAATTGCGCTATTGGTGTAAATTAATCGTTTATCTAAAATTAAACTCTCTTCTTTTAAGAGTGATAAATAACCTAATATTGAGGTAATGGGGGTTCTAATTTCGTGAGACATATTTTCAAGAAAATGTTCTTTTGCTTCAAGGATGGTTTTTTTAGACTTTTGGTCAAGTTCATTTAACACTCGTTTTTTTCTAGCAGACCACTCCAGAAAAACTAAAATGATAATAATTACAAACAGAATAGCAGCTCCAATCTTTATATATAAAAGTTGATTTTGAATGATAAGTTCATCTTTCAATTTATTTTGCCTTCTCATTTCAGCTAACTGCTCACTAAAATCATTATAAAATTCAAAAACTGCTCTCCTATCATTCATCTTATTCGTTTCTTCTATTTGCATTAAAACAAGTGCTCTTCTCAGATGAATATTAGCTTTCTCATGCTCTTTTTTTAATGTAAAATAGTCACTTGTAATTTTGCCACTTAAAGAATTATCATAATTTGATTTAATGTTTTTATAGTATAGGTCGGCTTTTCCAATATTATTACTTCCAATAGCATATCTAAGTTTATTATAATAATAGTTAACTTCTTTATACTCATCTTTAGGATACGCTTTATCGAAATAATATTCACCTAGTGTATAATTTTTTAATCCCAAATAAGTTTTGTGCAAATTATCATAATACCTCTGCTTCAACATTTTTTTATCCAGATTATCTTCATCAATTGAATTTAAGACTGTAAGGCTTTCTTCAAACTCTTCTTTGGTAATTAAAATATAAGATTTTTCTATTTTTAATAGTGCTTTGTAATTTTTATATCGTTTATGGTCAGACATGTCCATAATAGTTTCATAAAGTCTTTTGTAGTTTTTTTCTGCAATTTCAATAATATTTAAATCTAAAAGGGATGTATTTAAATTTACTAAAACTCTAATTTGAATGGGTCTATTATTTTTACTTTCTGGGAATTCTAGAATTTGAAGAGCTTTGTTGTAATGTTCTATAGATTTTGTAAGTCTATATAATTTATAAAACACATAGGCTGAATAACCATGAGACCTTGCTCTAAGTGTTTGATCATTAGTGATTGATAATATTTCATTTCTGTAGTAATCAATTGAGTCTGTATTATCTCTAACACCATGTGCATGATGCATCATTTCAAGGTAAGTTTTTGCTTTCAGTTCATATATTTCTTGAAGTTCAAATTCTAACCCTTTTCTCTTTAGGTTTTTTTTCTTTTGTGCCTGTATATGGCTCTTTTCAATGGAGTCTAATTTATTTAAGAATTGATGAGTTGCTATAGAAAATTCTTCAGGACTTACTTTATAAATTTTTTTATAAATATTATGAAGAGAATTATTTAGGGTATCTAAAATTTGAGACTCAGAGTTTTGAGCTGTTGCATTAAGAAATACAAAAGCAAATAGAAGAGATAATTTTAATTTTATCATTTTTTAGGGTTTAATTAAAATCAATTTTGTGTTGAATTTTATTTAATAAAACATAAACAAAATAATTTTAACTACTCAAAAATACACTTAAAAGACCTAAAAACAATCTTTTAGCTAAAAAGAGAATCTATTTATTCTTAAATGAGAACTATTTAAAATTTTAAAGGCTTTTTATTCGCTTTTAAAATAAAACTTACATTAAATAACATTTTATCTTTGATATGAAATTTTTACCCTTTGATTGATTTGATAATGTTAAATTAATTTACATTAATTCAATCCCCTAGATTAAGAAAAGCCAAAGTTTTTACTTTGGCTTTTAATCTTAATAAAAGTAGTCTCTCAATAAATTTGTTTGATATCTGCTAACTCAGATTTTCTAAAAACATTTTTGGTGTGAGACCTGTTTCATTTTTAAATATTCTATAAAAAGAATTTGTAGCTTTGAAACCAGATGCGCAAGCTAATGCTTCAATATTGAAGTTTTTTAAATACCCGTCTCGAATTAATTTCTTAGCTTTTTTAATTTTTAAATGATTTGAAAACATTTTAAAATTGGTAAATTTATTTTCAATTAATGTCACTTTAATATATTCTTCTTTAATTTCTAATTCATTGGCTAACCAACTTAATTTGAACTGATCATTCAAGAATAGTTGATACTCTTCAATTTGACTTACTATGTACTTATATATCTCGTCTACTTTAATTTCCTCTTTAATTTTTTCTCTCTTGAGACTGTCTTCATTCATGGAAGAGGGTAGGTTATAGAGTACATTTTTATTTTTGTTTAGAAAAATTAGAAGTCCAAAAAATAAAAAACCTAAAAAACTAGATGCTAAATGTTGACCATTAAAAAAAACCTCTTTGTTTATTATTATTCTTATACTAAAGTATAATGTAAATAAAGACATTAGGGTTTTGATATGCGTTAAATTATATAACCAAGTTCTAACTTGTTCTATCTGTTTTGAAGTTGATTTTATGTGGGTGAATTTATTTATGAATTTTTTTATCATCCCATCTTCCTTTGAAGATAACTTGACTTTAAAAGTGTTATGAAGTAGTTTGTAGGTTAATATAAGATAGACCCCATTTAAAATATTTCGGAGTAAAAGCAACCAAGTTGGTATTTTTTTAGCATTAAAATAATTTGCCCAATAGATGTCTTCATTGCTTAAGTTTATTAATTGAGATGCTTCTGGTTTAAAGGGTAATTGAAAGAGTGCGTAAAAAACAAGACCCACAACAATATGTTTTGTATCTGTGGTGTTAAAAGCATTTTCATTTGAGATTGTTTTTTTTACATACAAAAAAAATAAAATTGGAATAAAGACAATTAATGAAGTATTAAATATTAGTCCAATTGGAAAATTAACTCCATAGAACTTTTCTACTAAATCCATAGAAATGTGTCTAAATATTCCAAATGTATAAATTCCAAAAATAAATAAAAGTATTCTGTTAGAATTTAAGTGAAGATTACCTGAATTGAATATAAGTCTAATTATAACCACTAGAGCTGTAATCCAAACTGCAATTAAAATTCCATCAAATAAAAGCATTTTTTTTAGGTTTTAGAGGTCTGTTACAAATGTAAATATCTTTTTCAACTTCTCTCTCAAAAATACATTTTTATATCTTATTTTAATTTTGAGACAACAATAAGATAAATTAGTAGGGTAACATGATTTTATAAAATTATGTTTGCACCCATAGAATATCCCCTATTTTATAATTTAAAAATTAAGCAGCATTAACTATTTTTTAATGCTGTTTTTTTTATATGTATGATGGAATTAATTTAATTTTTTTTACTTTTGTTAAAGTACTATTTATAACCCCTAAAAAATGATCACCACATTACTGTTTGCATTTCCAGCAACTCTAATTACAGTTATACTTTTTTTTATTTCATGTAGTTTAGTTCAGAGAAAAATTAATTACTCATTGCTTTCAGGAGCTCTTCACAAAAATTCTCAAAGATTAAATAATCTATACGGCATTGGTTTTTATATTTTCGTATTAGGCTCTGTCCTACCCTCAATTTTTTTTTAATATTTTTTAAAATTGAAGTAAATATTTTAATGTTGGGGTTTTTAATTATTTTAATTCCAATTTTAAAAAAAACATTTGATAATAATAATCTTTTAATTTCTTTTTTAGCTTATTCATTAATCTCTTTCGTTACTATTAGATTACTTAATTATCAGATTGATACTATCGTAGATATTTCAATTATTGGTTTTGTTTTGGTTTTAATGTTACTATTAAATTATTTATTGAGAAAACTTTTTATAAGTGAAGCTAAGCTATTGTCTTTTAGCGCTATATTTACTTTTTCAATTTGTGTTTTGGCTATTATTATTAGAGATCAACCATTGTTCTTCATCAATTTAACGGTTTTTACATCTTCATCTTGTTTGTTATTTCATAATAAATTAAATAAAAAACATAAAATTTTAATAACTCAAAGTGGAAAATCAGTTATATTATTTTTCCTAGTAGCATTGGGATCCTATTTGCTAAAGTCATTTCTATAAATTAGGTATTATCTAAACATATTATTTATCTTTATTTTTCTTATGACTAATAAAGAACTATTTTGAATAAACAGGTTTGTATTATAGGAGCCGGGCCCTCCGGACTTCCTGCCATCAAAAACTTAATTGATGCAGGAATATCAGTAGTAGCTTATGATTACAATAGTGATGTAGGTGGTAATTGGATTTACAACGAAAATGAAAGCCATTCTAGTGTTTTTGAAACCACCCACATTATAAGCTCAAAAACTTTATCTCAATATGAAGATTTTCCTTTTAGTCCAGAGGTTTCTGATTATCCTTCCCATGAAGAACTTAGGAGCTATTTTCAATCCTATGCCAAATACTTTGGTCTTTACCAACATATTGAGTTCAATACGCTTGTTAAAAGCTGTGAAAGAAAAGATAATGGCCTTTGGGAAGTAACCACCCTAAAAGATAAAAAAAAGCAAGTAGAAATCTTTACAGACTTGGTTGTTTGTAACGGCCACCATTGGGAACCTAAATATCCTAACTATCCGGGTAAGTTTTCAGGTAAATTTTTACATTCCCATCACTATAAAAAAGCAGCTCCTTTTGCTGGCCAAAAAGTCTTAGTTATTGGTGGTGGAAATTCTGCTTGTGATGTAGCTGTAGAGTCAAGTCGAGTTAGTTCTAAAACAGCCCTAAGTTGGAGAAGAGGATATCGAATTATCCCTAAATTTTTAATGGGCAAACCAACTGATGTTTTTGCTACAAAGATGAGTTTTTTACCAATTTTTCTAAGAAATATTGTAGCGGGTTTAATTGCTAATATCAATAACGGGTCAAATAAAATCTATGGATTACAAAAACCAGAGCACAAATTTGGAGCAACACATCCAACAATCAATAGCGAATTGCTATATAAAATCAGACATGGTAAAATAAAACCCAGGGTAGAAATTGACCGATTTGATGGGAGGAAAGTATTTTTTAAAGACAATACTAATGAGGAGTTTGATGTAATAATTGCTTGTACTGGTTTTGCATTAGCACATCCTTTTTTTGATGAAAAATTTTTAAACTACAGAGAGGGCCCAGTTCCACTTTATTTAAAAATGTTTCATCCGAAATACGATAATCTTTTTTTTATAGGGATGTTTCAACCTCTAGGATGTATTTGGCCAGGTGCAGAACAGCAAAGTAAATTACTAGCTTTGGCATTAAAAAAAATATGGAAACGACCTTCAAATATTAAATCTTTGTGCGAACGAGAGGTTAGTCATCCTCATATGAAACAAATCAATACCAATAGACATAGAATTACTGTAGACTTCCATCGTTTTATGAAGGATTTAAGAAGCCAAATTAAAAAAGCAGTTTAAAAAAATAATATTATTTTTATCTACCATAAATAGTTTGAATAGTATAATATTAAAGTTCAAACCCAGATAAATATATGCTTAAATTAAATATAAAGTTTCTTTATTATCCTTTAGTGAAAAGGCTTCCTGCTGCCTTAATTTTCTTATTCACATATAGCAACTTAATTTCTGGCCAAACTATTAATGAGTTGGGGAGCCCTTTTGTAAAAAATTTTTCAAAAAAGGAATTTAAAAATGGGTTCAAGGTATTTGATATATCTCAGGATGATAATGGTGAAATCTATTTTGCTAAACCAGGATCTTTGATGCAGTATGATGGTTTTTCTTGGCATAATTACACTACCAAGGATCAATCTGATTTAAGAGCCGTTCTTTATGACAATCAACGTATTTACACTGCCGGTATAGGTGGTTTTGGATTTTGGTTTAAAAATGATAAAGGAATTTTAGAATATTCAAGTTTATACTTTAAATACCCTACAAAGAATGCACCATTACTTCCTGTATTTTTAAATATTGAGTCAATAAATGATATTGTTTATTTTCAGTCTTTTCAACAAATTTATAGTTATAATCCAAAAAGCGGTCAGTTGAATACACTTCCCGCAATTAAGGGCTTTAGCAAACTTTTTTCCTCCAATGATAGAGTTTTTGTTCAAGACGTTTCTATTGGCTTATTTGAAATTATAGATAATCAAAAAAAAATAATTAAAGGTTCAGAAAATATATCTTTTGACATTATTGATGTATTTGAAGTTTCAAAGAAAAGCTTAATTATTGTCACAAAAAATAATGGTTTTTGGCTTTTAGAAGATGGTTTGTTACAAAAGAAAAAATGGAAGGTAAACATCGAAATTGAAAAATCTATAGTTACAGATGTAGAAACTTATATAAACGACGTATTTGTAGTAGGAACCCTTAGAGATGGGTTTTATGTTATTTCTAAAGCTGGATTAAAATTAGCACATTTTAATAAGAATAATGGAATATCAAATAATGCCATTCGTAAAATTTTTGTAGATAACAATCACAACATTTGGTTAGGAACAGAATCTGGTATTAGTTATTTAGAATTAAATAGCAATACTAAATATTTACTTGACAATAAAAGTGGTTTTGGAACAGTATATACAAGTTTTTTAAAAGGAGCATCATTATATCTTGGAACATACCAAGGTCTTTTTGTAAAAGACATAACAAATTCTTTTTCAGAGCCAAAACTTGTTAATAACAGTACAGAGCAAATTTGGAATATAGATGAAGTTGATGGGGACTTAATCGTTGGTAGCGATAAAGGGCTTTCAGTTGTTCGCGATAATTCATTAGAAACCATTCATTTGGAGGGTGGAGCGTGGACTTTTATTAAACATCCTAAAATTGAAAATCTAATGTATGTAGGTTTTTATTCTGGAGTAGCTGTTTTTAAAAAAATAAATAATCAATGGAATTTTATAAGAAAATTCGAGAATTTTGGAGAATCTTCAAGGTTTTTAGAATTTGATCAATATAATCAATTATGGGTTGCTCACCCCTCAAAGGGATACTATAGATTAAAATTATCGGATAGTGCCACAGAATTGACAGATGTTGAATTTTATGGTGTTGAAAATAAAAATATATCAACTTATGCCTATTTCTGTAAAATTGATGGAAATTTGGTTTTTTACAATCCAGAGGGTTTTTTCTATTACGATGCCATAGCTAATGAATTTATAAAAGCTAATTATCCATCAGAAATATTTAATGGTCTTCTTAATATTAATTTTATTTTTCAAGATGAAAATATTTTTTGGTACTCTACACCAAATTATATAGGGTACGTTATTAGAAGTGGTAATGATTTTAATAAAATCCAAGAGCCTTTTTATGCAATTTGGGATCGTCATTTAAAAGATTTTAATAATGTCAAAAAAATTAATAACTCTATTTATGCATTGGGTGTAGATAATGGTATGATATTTCATGACATTGATGAAATTTTAAATAAAACCCCTCCAGTATCTCCCATAATTAAATCATTACAATTTATCAGTTCAAAGGATACGATTAATGCTCCTTTAAATTTGAAAAATGATTTAAACATTCCCTACAGCAATAATTTTTTAAAAATTAAAGTTGCATTACCTAAGTCTCCAATAAGTAATTCAAGACAATTTCAATATAAATTAAGTGGGTTAGAAAATAAATGGTCTAATTGGGTTAATCAATCCGAAATTAAATTGCCTTCACTTAATTCAGGGAATTATGTGCTAGAAGTAAGAGCAAAAATTGAGGTTAATCGTGTAACTGAAAGTATTAAAATACCTTTTTATATTTCTTATCCATGGTATATTTCAAGAACTGCAAAACTAGTTTATCTATTGTTGTTTTTTATAATATTTATTGGTTATAGAGCATTCTTGAAAACAAAGAATAAAAATTATGTAAAAAAGTTAAAACAATTAGAAAAACAAAAAAGAGAACGTCAAAAAGAAAAGTTTGAGTTGGAAAAACTCGCTACAGATAAGGAACTATTGTTATTAAAAGAGAAAAATTTGAATTTAGAAATTAAAAAGAAAGACTTTGCACTAGCCTCTTCAACTTTAAATAATATCAAAAAGAAAGAACTTCTTATAGACTTAATTAAGGACATAAAAAATATAGATGAAGCTAAAGAAGATAGTTCTCTTCATTATGCTCTAAAAAAATTAACAAAAAAAATAGACAATCATATTGTTGATAAAGAAGATTGGTTGGCTTTTGAACTTCATTTTAGAAACTCACATTCTCAGTTTTTCGATAACCTAAGAAAAAATCATCCAGACTTGTCTTCAAATGAAATTAAATTAAGTGCTTATCTTAAATTAAATCTTTCTTCCAAAGAAATTGCATCGCTTATGAATGTAGCGATTACAAGTATAGAACAAAGCAGATATCGATTAAGGAAAAAATTTAACCTATCTAAAGAGGTGAACTTGTCAATATACATACAAAGTTTTTAATTTTTTTAAAAAACTGTTTTTCAGCTATTTATAATTTTTAACAAAGTTTTTGTAGAGGTTAAATTTCTTTTTTTATAGCTTTTGTAAAGGTTTCTTTATTGTCGTTTGTTGGTTTAACAATTACCTTTGTAATATTAGTGTCAACTATATTTTATTAAATATTTTTTAACTAGGTATATTAAATTATTAATTTATAATTCTTTTACAATGAAATCAAAATTACTATTCATTCTATTATTAAGTTCATTTATTATAAATGCTCAAGAGGTTACTCATATAGATTTTGATGATTACAACGCTAATATTGTTTTTAATAGTTGGAATACTTCTTCAACTTTTTCTAAAGTTGCCAACCCAGTTTCTGATGCTACAAACCCCTCTGCTTTTGTTGGTCAGTTTACTGCAGGTGATAATAATGATATTGGTATTGGAGTGATTGATCCTACAACTGTTTTTACATCGCCTTTTAATTTAGTGTCAAATTCTATTTTTAAGATGAAAGTCTTTTCTACGGAAGAGATAGAGGTCACTTTTCATTTAGAAAACTCACCAGATTGGGGTAATTTCATTGAAGTATCTGACTCTGTTGAGTCATCTGATGTAAATCAATGGGTTGAATTAACGTTTGATTTTAGTAGTTATTCTAATATTTTTATGAATAATATAGTTATTAAAATTGGTGGATCTAATACAACCCAAGGTGATATTTACTTTTTTGATGATATTAAAGGTCCAGAATTATACACTTCTCCTGCTCAAGAATTTTCTCCAGCAGATGGTGAGGTAGACACCACAATATCTACAAATTTAGAAATTACTACTAATGATTTTTTCAGAAATTTAGATGATTCGGAAATCACAGATTTAACAAATAATGTTGCTGTTAAAATAGGTGATGAAAATGGTGTTGATGTTCCTTTTTCCGCAAGCATAAATCAAGATAAAAATAAAATTACAATAAACCCATCTATAGATTTAGAGAATTCTACAATTTATTGGTATGGTATCATTGATGGCTCTATTGAATATTCAGATGATACGCCTGTTACAGGAGTGTCTGCAAGTTTTACAACAAAAGAGGCCGTAACTGGAGATATTAATGAGATGCTTTTTGATTTTGATACCACAAATACAAATATTGGATTTGAATCTTGGGGTGGAGTTGGTTTTGCTGTTATTGAAAATCCTGATCAGTCTGGAATCAACATTTCAGATAATGTTGGTGAATATACATACAATGGAGGAAGTGCAGGTCTAGAAAACTCTTTAGTAAATGGTGTTACTCCATTATTGCCGCTTGATTTTGCTGAAACTCCATTTATAAAGGTAAAAGTATGGGTAAATAAGCCCGTCGGTGTATCAATTAGATTACAAAACTATCCAGATTATGGTCAGGGTGAAGAACAAACAATAGAAGTAACAGAAATTAATACTTGGGTAGAATTGGTCTTTAATTATGGAGCTGTGACTGCAACTAATTATGATAGAGCACAAATTTATTTTGATAAAGACGGTACTGGAGGATCCTCTATTGGTGATACTTATTATTTTGATGACTATCTCAAAAGTAATGTAGCACCAGTTGTTCAAAATACGCTAAATCCAGAAAATAATGCATCAGATGTTGCATTAACAACAAAGCCAGTAATTTCATCTAATTTTCAATTCAGAAATATTGATAATACTTCTATTGAAGATGCTTCTAATGTTGTAGAATTGAGAGAAAATGATGCAAACGGTGCTTTAGTAGCTATGACAGCCTCTCTAAGTTCAAATAATTCCAATATTACAATTAGACCAGATGTATTACTTACTGCAAATACAACCTATTGGTATGGGATTAAAGAAAATACTATTGAATACGCTGAAAATGAAGAACTTGTAACAGCAGTTTCAGCAACTTTTACAACTACTTCAACAGCTATTAACTTAGTTACTTATGATGATTTTGATGGAAATTCATTAACAACTATTATTGAGTCTATGGGAGATCCAGCAGCTCCTTTTACTACTGTTTCTGATCCAGCTGGAGGAGCTAATATGGTAAAGAAATGGGAAAAAGGTAACTCATGGGGTGGCTGGGAAAGAATTCACCTACAACTTAACGCCCCATATGATGCTACTCAGGATGATATATTTTCTTTTAGAGTGTATTCACCAGTAACAACAGGAATTAGATTTAAAGTTGCTGATGCCAGAGATGATAGTGAAATAAGTGCTCAATATGAAACGGATGAAGAAATTATATTTCAAAATCAATGGCAAACGGTATATTTAAATACTTCTGAACTTGCAGACGGTGTTGAGTTTGATCATGTATTTATTTTTCTAGGACGAGGAGATACCACAAATACAACTTTTTATATAGATGACATAAAAGGACCTCAATTACAAGGCACTGCTTCAGTGAATGAATATACTAAAGTAGGTGTAGAATTTTTTCCAAACCCAACAACCGATATGATTTATTTTTCAAATTTAGATGGGGAAAAAGATATTCGTATTTTTGATATTAATTCTAAACAAATTTTTGAAAAAACAATAAATTCAAATGAGTTGTCAATTAGAAACTTAAAACCTGGTTTGTATTTCATACAAGTTAATGGTCAGTTTAAGAAACTAATAAAAAAATAACATTTAAAGTATATATATTAAAAGTTTACAGCAGGAAGAATTGTCCTGCTGTGCTACTTTTTTTTAAACACATTGTATGAATAAATTAACCGTTTTATTTTTTAAAATTATTCCATTTTTATGCTTGTTTTTTCCAAGTATTTTACTTTCTCAAACTGTTATAGTTTCAGGTGAAGTTGTAGATGAAAAAGGTGAAGCACTTCCAGGTGTATCAATAATTGTTGAAGGAACTACAAATGGAGCTGAAACAGATTTTGATGGAAATTATGTTATTAATATTACTACTCCAAATGCAGTATTACAATTTTCTTATTTAGGCTTTGAAACTCAAAAAATTAAAGTTCTAGATCAAAAAAAAATTAATGTAATTTTAAAAGAGAGTGCAGATCAACTAGACGAAATTAGGATTGTTGCTTTTTCAAAGCAGAAGAAGAATAGTGTTATAGGTTCAATGACATCCATTAAAGCCTCAGAATTAAAACAACCAACTTCAAACATTACGAATACCTTAGCAGGTAAAATTTCTGGTTTAATATCTTATCAAAGATCTGGTGAACCTGGTCAAGACAATGCTGCATTTTTTATTCGAGGAGTTACAACATTTGGATTTAACAATAGTCCTTTAATTCTATTGGACGGTTTACAAATTACTACTTCAGATTTGGCTAGAATAGAGCCAGATAACATTGCAACTTTTTCAATTATGAAAGATGCAACAGCAACATCTTTATATGGTGCTAGAGGAGCAAATGGTGTGGTACTGGTTACTACTAAGGAAGGGAAAAAAGGAAAAGCTAAGGTCTCTGTTCGCTTTGAAAGTGCGTTTTCTAGCCCTTCCAAAATCAATAGCTTTTTAGGAGCTGTTGATTATATGGAGCTCTATAACCGAGCGCAAAGAATGAGAGATCAATCAGCAATTTTACTGTATTCAAAACCCAAAATTGAAGGAACTTTAAATGGATTAAACCCTAATTTGTATCCAGATGTAGATTGGTATAATGAATTATTTAATGATGTTGCACTTAATAAAAGAGTAAATGTTAATATAAATGGAGGTGGAGAGGTAGCCCAATACTACTTATCTGTTTCTAATTCTAATGAGAAAGGATTGCTGAAAATAGATCCTTTAAATAATTTCAATAATAATATAGATATTAATCGATCAAACTTGAGAGCAAATATTAATATTAATTTGACAAAAACTACTAAAGTTGCTGCTAAATTTTATTCATTGTTTGAACGCTATAATGGCCCAATCGTAAGTGCCTCAGATATCTTTAGACAAGTTGCGCAAGCTAATCCTGCAAATTTCCCAAAAGTTTTTGAGGCTGACGAAGCCTCGGCTAATTTTAATCACACTCTTTTTGGAAATAAAGGTAATGGTGGCTTTGCTAATCCATATGCAGAAAGTGTTAGGGGGTTTAAAGATAGATTTTCAAACACTACATTAGCTCAATTTCAGATTAACCAAGATCTTGGTTTTATAACAGACGGATTAAAGCTTCGAGCACTAGCTTCTGTAAGAACATATTCAGAAAACCAAAATGAGAGAAGTTTTACTCCCTTTTATTACGGAATATCTGAAGTTGAAACCTCAGAGGGAATTATAAATTCATTGTATCAAATTCAAGAAGGAACTGAGTTTTTAAATAATCCAACAGTTAATAATTATGGGAATAGTAATTTTTACTACGAAGCAGTCTTAGAGTATAATAAAACACTTAACGAAAAACATGATTTTAGTGGGTTATTAGTTTCCTATTTTCAAGAATCACTAAATACAATTTCTGGAAATACTGCATTTTCTACATTACCATCGAGAAATATGGGTATTTCTGGAAGAGCTTCTTATAATTATGATGCAAGATATTTTAGCGAGTTTAATTTTGGGTATAATGGTTCAGAGAAATTTGCTGAAAAGAATCGTTTTGGTTTTTTCCCTTCTGTTGGTTTTGGATGGATTGCTTCAAATGAAACTTTTTTCAAAGAAAATATGCCATCAGTTAATTTATTGAAACTTAAATATACTTATGGACTGGTTGGTAATGATGGAATATCTGGTCCAAGTGATCGATTCTTTTATTTATCGGAGGTAAATCTTAACAATGGAGGAACAGGATATTCATTTGGAACCAATTATAATAATTACTATAACGGGTATATTATTAATCGATATGCTAATGAAAATGTAACCTGGGAAGTCGCTACAAAATCTAACATTGGTTTAGAGCTCGGTCTCTTTAATAAAGTAAGTATTCAAGCTGATTATTTTACGGAACATCGTAGAAACATATATATGGAACGAGAATATATCCCTGAAACTTCTGGACTTACAGCTGTAATTAGTAGTAATATTGGTGAAGTTAAAGCAAAAGGGATTGATTTCTCAATCGATTACAACCATGCTTTTAGTGGAGATTTTTATATTACCGGTAGAGGAAATTTCACATATGCAACCAACAAAATATTAGTCAATGGAGAGCCACAATTTCAAAATCAAAATTTAAGTAGAATCGGCTACCCCGTAAATCAACAATGGGGTTATGTTGCTGAACGATTATTTATTGATCAAGAAGATATTGATAATTCACCAGAGCAGTTTAATGGATTTTCAACAGTTAATTCGTATTTGCCTGGAGATATTAAATATACAGATATCAATAATGATGGTGTCATAAATGAAAATGATCAAGTTCCCATTGGAAAACCCACAGTACCAGAAATTGTCTATGGTTTTGGTGTCTCCGCTGTGTATAAAAATTTTGACTTTTCTGTGTTTATGCAAGGTTCAGCACGATCATCTTTTTTTATTAACCCGAATGATATTTCACCATTTGTAAATGAACGAAATGCACTAAGTATTATAGCAAATAATCATTGGTCTGAAGATAACCCAGATCCAAATGCTTTTTGGCCTAGATTATCAACTTATGAGATACAAAATAATCAAAAAACTTCTACTTGGTGGTTAAGAGACGGAGATTTTTTACGTTTAAAAAGTTTAGAGATAGGATATACGATTCCTGAAAATTGGGGGAGTGTTTTTTCTACAGCTAATGTAAGACTGTATTTAACAGGATTAAATTTATTTCATTTTTCAAAATTTGATTTATGGGATCCAGAATTAGCAGGTAATGGTCTTGGTTATCCATTACAAAGAGTTGTAAACATTGGTGCTCAAGTAAAATTTTAATAAGTAACAAATGAAAATTAAAAACAAACACATCGCAATTTTATTAGGTAGTATTTTTATTTTTACTAGTTGTGAAGATTATTTAGATATAGTACCAGATGGTACACAAGAATTGAGTCTACTCTTTAATAGAAAAGAAACAGCATATAATGCTTTAGCCAATAGTTATAGTTATTTACCTCAAAGTGATGGAACATATGCTAGTTATGTTTTAGCTAGTGATGAAGTAGCTGTTCCTATTTCCAAAGAACCGAATTCAATTAAGATGATGAAAGGTCAGCAAAGTATTTCTTCACCATTAATGGGGTATTGGTCTGGTTTTTATGCTAATGGAAGAGGTCAAGGTTCATTGTGGGAAGGAATTCGGAGTTGCAATACCCTCATAGATAACATTGATTTGGTGGTAGATATGACTCAAGAAGAAAAAAATCAATGGAAAGCTGAAGCTAGCTTTTTAAAGGCATATTATCATTTTTTATTAGTAAGTAATTATGGGCCAATCCCTATAGTAGATGTTAATTTACCAATTAGTGCCTCTGATGAAGAAGTAAGACTAGATAGAAAATTAGTAGATGAATGTTTTACTTACATAGTTGAAACCATCGATAATGCAATTAATGATTTGCCTGAAAGAGTTATTGGTAATAATGATTTGGGAAGAATTGATCAAGTAATTGCAAAATCTATTAAATCAAAAGTTTTATTATTTAGTGCAAGTCCCTTATTTAATGGCAATACTCAATTTTATGCAGGATTTGTAAATGCGAATGGTCAAAATTTTTTCAATCAGAGTTATGATGAATCTAAGTGGGAATTGGCTGCCATTGCTGCCAAGGAAGCATTTGAAGCAGCGATTGCCCAGGGAACATCTATGTATTATTTTACTGATACTCCCCCTAGTTTTGATACTAATAATTTTCAGTACCAATTAATAAGAGATCAGTATAATAGCAGATATGTTGTTACAGATCCATGGAATTCAGAACTTATATGGGGAAATTCTAGTCCGGTATCAAACGGTCAATATTGGCAGATACAATCACCAGCGATGATGAAAAGCCCTGCATCTTCGTCTGTAGAAGCTGCTTGGCAATGGTTAGCTCCAAGTGTTCGAATGGCTGAAACCTATTACACCAAAAATGGTCTTCCTATTGATGAAGATTTATCTTTTGATTTTACAAATAGATTGGAACCAACAACAATTGCCTTTAATCAAAGATTTTATGCTCAATTTGCACAAAGAACAGCCAAGCTAAATCTAAATAGAGAGCCTCGTTTTTATGCATCTATTGGTTTTGATAGAGGAGTAAACAGAACTTGGGGAAGTATTTGGAATTTGAAAATGCGAAAAGGAGAAATTCATGGTAGAATTGCGAATACATCTGATTATCTAGTAACTGGCTACGCACTTAAGAAATTAGTTCACCAAGATTCTGAGGGAGATGCTTACAATAAAGCTATTACTTATCCATGGCCAATAATCAGATTAAGTGAGTTGTATTTGAACTATGCTGAGGCATTAAATGAATTTAGTGGTCCATCACCTGAGGTTTATGAGGCTCTTAATATCATTAGAGATAGAGCGGGTATTCCATCGGTTCAAGAATCTTGGACTAACACAGCCTATGCTGCAACACCAAATAAACATACAACAAAAGATGGGTTGAGAGAAATCATTCGTCAAGAAAGAATGATTGAATTAGCATTTGAAGGTCATCGATATTATGATATTAGAAGATGGAAATTAGCCGAAGAGTATTTTTCTACACCAATAAAAGGTTGGTCTGTAGATGAAGAATCAGAGAACAACTACTATCAAATTATGGATGTTAGTTTACGTTCTTTTTCTTCTCCCAGAGATTATCTTCAACCAATTAGTTTTGATGAAATCTCTAGAAATCCTAATTTAATTCAAAATCCAGGTTGGTAAAAAATATATGATTATGAAAACTCAAATAAAAAAAATAATTTTTTTGATCTTTCTTATAACATTAACTTTTTCATGTTCTAAGAATGAGGATGTAGATAGTACACCTCCGGGTATATTGTCAAATATTTCTGTTGTTCCAACAAACGGAGGTGGTATAATTTCTTATTCACTTCCCTCAGATAACGATATTTCTTATGTTAGAGCTGAATATACTAATTCTCAAGGAGAAGAGGTGTTTAGAGTATCTAGTAGTTACAATACCTCTGTTGAAATCAATGGATTAAATCAGACAACTCCTATTAAAGTAAGGTTGTACGTAATTGACGAAAATGAAAATATTTCTGATGAAGTAGAGGTAGAATTTACACCGTTAGAATCATTTATTTATCTAGTTCAACAAAGTATTGAAATATCTCCAGATTTAGGAGGTGTTAAAATTACTTGGGAAAATATTGCTACAAAAACAGTTTTTGTTTATGTCCATATTTTAAACGGAACTGATGAAACAATTAGAATCCTTTCCTCTGATAATGCCGAAGAAAGTCTTTTTATTAGAGGTTTAGATGCCGTAGAAATGACATTTTCAACAAAGGTTGAGGATTTTGATGGCAATATAACTGACCTTCAGGTGGTAGGAAATTACACCCCTTTATTTGAAGAAAAAATTGAAAAAAATACATGGACTTTAATAACCTCTCAATCTATAAATGGAAATGCTTATGAGGGTAGAACTGTTAATTTTTGGGATGATATTGTAGACACTGTAGAAACAGATTCTGATAATAGTTATTTTATTGCTACTAGAGAAAATAATGGTGGAAGTTTAAATTTTCCATTAGATATAGTTATTGATTTAAACAAAAATGTAAAAATTAAAAGATTCAAAGTATGGCAAAGAGCTTATTGGTATCAGGGTGGCGGTGTTACCTATCATTATCAAGAAGAAAATATCAAGTCTTTTAATTTATACGCCAGTAATGATGCCCAATCATGGGATTTATTGGGAGAATTTGACATTGGAGATCCAAGAGATAGTGCAGGTAATATTCCTGCATCTGCATTTCAAGAAGCTATCGATGGTCATGATTTCACTTTAGCTAATACTTCAGAGCAATTTAGATATTTAAAAATCTCAATTACTTCAAATTATGGAAGTACAATAATAACTGTTGGATCTGAGATTACTCTTTATGGTTTAGATAATTTATAATAACTAAGAAACAAATGAATTTAATAAAAAAACACCTTGTTTTTCTTTTTATTTTATGTTCAATTTTATCACATTCTCAGGGCCTGAGAACTTTGGGTAAAAATATTATTAATTTAAATGGTGATGAAGTTCTCCTGAGGGGAGTTGGCCTTGGAGGTTGGATGCTTCAGGAAGGATACATGATGAATTCTTCTGGAGCAGCGGACACACAACACGAATTTATAGAGAAATTAACTCTTTTAATTGGTGAAGAGGAAACCGAGATTTTCTATAGTAATTGGCGTCAAAATTTTATAACAGAGCAAGATGTTAACAGTATAGCAAATCACGGTTACAATAGCATTCGATTACCAATGCATTATAATTTATTTACGTTACCAATAGAGGAAGAACCTGTAGAAGGAGAAAATACATGGTTAGATACAGGTTTTGATATGGTAGATGAACTTTTGACTTGGTGTGAAGCTAATCAATTATACCTCATTTTAGATTTACATGCTGCGCCTGGTGGACAGGGTATGGATGCTGCAATTAGCGATTATGATGATTCAAAACCCTCTTTGTGGGAAAGTTCATTAAATCAAGATAAAACAGTTGCTTTGTGGGGAAAACTTGCAGATAGATATAAAGACAAAGAATGGATTGGGGGATATGATTTACTAAATGAAGTTAACTGGCCTCTTGGAACTAATGTTCTACGAAATTTTTATATAAGAGTTACTAATGAAATTAGGGCTGTAGATTCTGATCATATCATTTTTATTGAAGGGAATGGTTTTGCCAATGATTTTAGTGGCTTAACTCCTCCATGGGATTCTAACATGGTTTACAGTCCTCACAAATATTGGACCTACAATGATACAGCATCCATTCAATGGGTTTTAGACATTAGAGAACAGCATAATACTCCTCTTTGGTTAGGAGAATCTGGTGAAAATTCTAATGTATGGTTTACAGAAGCAATTAATTTAGTTGAGGATAATAATATAGGATGGGCCTGGTGGCCTTGGAAAAGAATTTCAACTATTGTATGTCCTTACTCCATAAACTCTAATGCAAATTATGAATCTATTATAAATTATTGGAAAAATGAAGGCCCTCAACCTTCAGTAGAAAATGCTATTCAAGGATTAAGTCAACTAACCAATGATATCCTTATAGAAAATAATGTTTTTTATAAAGATGTTATTGATGCGGTTCTCAGACAACCTCAAGATGAGACTCACATTCCTTATGCAAACCATACCCTACCTGGGGTAGTTTACCTGTCTGACTATGATCTTGGATCTAATGGTATTGCTTATTATGATGTAGATTATGCAAATTATACATTATCTACAGGTGAAGATTTTCAACCCTGGAATTCTGGATGGACCTATAGAAATGATGGCGTAGATATTCAAACAAATTCCGATACTTCAAATAGTAACGGCTATCACGTAGGGTATACTAACAATAATGAATGGATGAAATATACCGTAGAAGTTTCTGAAACGGGTTTTTATAATCTAAAACTCAGATATGCTACACCGCAAAATGGGGCAAAAATTAAATTTTATATAGATGATGTTGATATCTCAGGTACTATTTCTCTTGGAAATACAGGAGGTTGGACTAATTTTGTCTACCATTCTGTCAATAATTCATATATCGATGCCGGAACACATGTTTTAAAAGTTAAAGTGGATGGAAATACTGAGTTCAATATGAGTAGTATTGAATTCACAAATTCTACAGATCAAATCCCTCCATTTGACGTCTTAAGTGCCACTACAAACGACGATGAGCAATCGTTAAACATTGTTTTAAATCACCCCATCACAAATCAATCATTATCTAATGATTTATTTGAAGTTACAGTTAATAATAATCTAAGAACAATAGAATCTGCTGAAATTAACGCTGTGAATAGCAGGCAAATTACTTTAAATTTATCAGAATATTTATTTTATCAGGACCAAATAGAAGTAAGTTATAATGGTACTATTATCACTTCAGTTTATAACAATACTCTTGATTCTTTTGAGAATCTATTAGTTGATAATAATCTTCAAGCTAGATTTTTAATACCTGGTAAAATTCAAGCTGAAGATTTTAACAATCAATTTGGGTTGCAAACCGAAAATACCTCAGATACTGGAGGTGGTCTTAATATAGGTTATACTGATGTTGGAGACTATGCAGATTACTTAGTCTATATATCCAATAGTGGTACTTATAATTTAAATCTTAGAACAGCTGCTGCTTATGATACTGGTAAAGTTCAGTTTTTATTATTAAATAACAACTCAACAGCAAGTATTTCCACTGTAGATTTACCGGTTACTGGCGGTTGGCAATCCTGGCAAACAACGTCAACAGAAACAAATTTAAATTCAGGAGTCTATACCTTAAAAATGAAAGTTTTAGAGCCTGGTTTTAACATTAATTGGTTTGAATTTGAGTTTTTAGGCTCTCTGAGTACTGATAGTCAAATTAATACTGTTAGCTCAATTTATCCTAATCCTGTAAATCAAATTTTTAAAATTCAGTTTAGTGATTATCAAGAGGTAAAAGTTTTAAAAATAAATGATGTTAACGGGCGATTGGTTAAGAAGTTAACTCCAAATTCGTCAAACGAATATGATATATCAAATCTAAAACCGGGTATTTATTTTTTAACTATTATTTCAGATGAATTGCAATATCAAAAGAAATTAATTAAAAACTAAATTGAAATACTCTTAAAATTAAAGGCACTTAGATCAATATCCAATATCCGTCAAGTTTGAAGTCTAAATTTAAAATTTTTAAACATTTAAAAACTAATCTTACGTCAAAAAAACAAATTATGAAAAAACCAACCCTACTTTTTTTATTAGGTTTTCTATCAATAATTATCCTTTCAACTGCATTTAAAAATAAGAATCAGGAAGGGTACAAAAAAATGATATCTACGAATGCTTGGAAGGTAGATTTTATTGATAATTTTGATAATTTTAATTCAGCGAATTGGCAAGATCAACGTATTTGGGTTAATAATGAAACCCATTGCTATGTTCCAGACAATGAGTTTGGTACAAGAGAGGTAAGTAATGGCTCATTAAAACTAAAAGTTGTTAGAATTGATGAAAAAAGACCATGTGATAATTTTGATAAATATGGGAAACAACATCCTGAAACGCAATATGTTTCTGGAAGAATTGCATCCAAGAATAGGAAAGAATTTGTTAAAGGAAAATGGACTGCTAGATTACGACTTGGTAGTAATGGAGAGCCAAGTATGTTTCCAGCATGGTGGATTTTAGGTGCCCAAAATAATGAACCCCCTGTGCAAGAACCTGATGAAAACATTTGTTGGCCTCTAGCAGGTTCTGGTGAGATAGATATTTTCGAACATCATGGAGACCATCATAAAAACCACTTCACTACGGGTGCTATCAAGAGTTTAGAGAATTGTGATAAAGGAGACTGGTGGAGTTTACGTAAAGGATTTGATGCTACTCTTAATGATTACCATGAATATTCTGTTGAATGGGAAGGATCTGATCTTGTGTACCGTATTGATCAAAAAGAAATCTATCGAAATATTGGAGAAGGTGATAGATATTCTGAGCCAATGTTTGCGATTTTAAATTATGCTAAAATTACAGATTCACCAATGGAAGGTGAATGGGTTATGGAAGTAGATTGGGTAAAACACGAATATAGATTACAATAAAAAATTATATATGATACTTAAGAATTTTAAATTAGTATATCTTTTATTGCTCATAGTAGCATGTACAAATTCAAAAGTTGGTGAATCTATATTACCATCAAATTCTTCTAATTCAAACTCAAAAGATTACAATAACAAAACTCTTCAAGTTTTTGCAACTGCAAAAGATACAGACTTGAGATTAACAAAAATCAGCGAACAAACTTTTAAAAACAAGGTACAACCTCTCGAGACTGAAATCGCTGTTTTTGTTAACCCTAATAAAACTTTTCAAGAATACTTAGGAATTGGTGGTGCTATTACAGATGCTTCTTCTGAGGTTTTTTCTGCGCTTAATAAAACACAACAAAATAAATTATTAAACTCTTTATATGGTAAAGATGGTATTGGGTATAATATCATAAGAACAAGCATTCATAGCAGTGACTTTGGATTAGGGAGCCATACCTATATTGAAGAAGGCGATGCAGATTTAAAAACTTTTTCAATAGAAAAAGACATGAAAAAAAGAATTCCTTTTATAAAAAGAGCTATAAACTTAATAAAAGATGATTTAGTTTTTTATGCCAGCCCTTGGAGTCCACCTGCTTTTATGAAAACTAATAATAACATGTTGTATGGTGGAAAATTACGCCCAGAGTTTAGACAATCTTGGGCAGATTATTACGTCAAATTTATCAAAGCTTATGAAAATGAGGGTATTCCTGTATGGGGTTTAACAATTCAAAACGAACCAATGGCTGTTCAAAGATGGGAGTCTTGTATATACACGGCTAGTGAAGAGCGAGATTTTTTGAAAAATTATTTAGGGCCAACCTTAGAAAAAGCTGGATTAGGTGATAAGAAAATTGTTGTTTGGGATCACAATAGAGATTTAATTTCTGATAGGGCTAATACGATCTTTGAAGACTTAGAAGCTTCTAAATATGCCTGGGGGATTGGTTTCCATTGGTATGAAACTTGGACAGGAGGTTTACCAAAATATGACAATTTAAAAAACATTAATGAATCTTTTCCTTCAAAAAATATGTTATTTACCGAGGGATGTCAAGAAGGGTTTGATTCGGAAAGGATGCATTTTTGGCCCAATGCAGAACGATATGGGAATTCTATGATAAATGATTTTAATAGCGGTGTAGTTGGTTGGACAGATTGGAATATTTTATTGGATGAAAGAGGAGGTCCAAATCATGTGCAAAATTTTTGTTTTGCACCAATTCATGCAGATACAAAGACAGGAGAATTAACTTTCACGCCAACATATTATTATATTGGTCACTTTTCGAAATTTATAAAACCTGGCGCATTTCGGGTAAGTACTTCTTCTAGTCGATCATCTTTGGAAAGTACATCTTTTAAAAATAAAGATGGAAAAATGATAACAGTAGTGATGAATAAAACCGATAATACTATTGGCTATAAGCTCATTGTTGGTTCTAGTGAAACCTTTTTAAATATTAGACCACATGCTATGCAAACTATAATTTATTAAATTTACTTTTTTAAAAAAATCAAAATAAATGAGCAACAAGACATACACTATTTTTATAAGCTTCATAGTAGCATTGGGAGGTTTTCTATTTGGATTCGATGCAGGTATAATTTCTGGAGTAATGTCATTTGCAGGTCCTGAGTTTAATTTAAATGAAATTCAATCGGGTTGGGTAGTTAGTGCCCCATCTTTTGCTGCAATGTTTGCGATGTTATTTTCTGGACGGCTAAGTGATCTTTTTGGAAGAAAAAAAATGTTAATTTTTGTTGCTTTTTTCTATGCAATTTCTGCTGTATTATCTGCTTTAGCATCATCATATGAAATGCTTTATATCGCAAGAATTATTGGTGGAATTGCTTTTGGAGCAGCTCTAGTATTAGCGCCTATGTATATCGCAGAAATTTCAACTGCAGAAAATAGAGGTAAACTTGTTTCTCTTCAGCAATTAAATATTGTTTTTGGCTTTTTTGCTGCTTTTTTAAGCAATTATTTTTTTAATAAATACAATACATCTGAAAGTACTTTTCTAACCGATCAAAATGTTTGGAGATGGATGCTAGGAGTAGAGTTTTTTCCAGCACTAATTTATTTCTTACTATTATTTTTTGTTCCTAAGAGCCCAAGATGGTTGTACTTAAATAAAAATTTTTTAGAGGCAAAAAAAGTTTTAATTAAAATTCATGGAAATGATAGAGGTGAAAGAGAAAATACAGCTATTGAAACAAGTGTGCATACCGAAAAAAACAAAGAATCATTAAAACTTATAGATTTATTAAAACCCTCTTTACGGTTTATATTAGGTGTTGGTTTAGTTGTTGGTATTCTTCAGCAAATCACCGGAATAAATGCAGTGTATTTTTATGCAACATCTATTTTTGAACAAACCGGCATAGGAACAGATGCTGCCTTCTCATCAGGAGTTTTATTGAGTTCTATTTCAGTAATTTTCACCTTTCTCGCCATTTATCTGATAGATAGAATGGGTAGAAGACCTCTATTATTATTTGGTACAGCTGGAATAGCGATTAGCTTATTATTATGTGCTTATGGTTTTAATCAAGCAACTTATAAATTAACTACAGAGAATATAAACCAGTTAGAATTCAATGAGTCTCAGCAATTACTTCCATTAGTTGATAAAGTTTATGAAAGTGATATTGCTTTTAAAAATGATTTAAAGCAAGCTCTAGGAAACCGGATATATAGTAAAAATGATGGAGCAATTTTAGAGGTAGCAACTTCAATTAATGCTACTTTGATATTGATGGGTATTTTAGGTTTTATCGCATGTTTTGCATTTTCATTAGGTCCAGTCATGTGGGTATTGTTGTCAGAATTGTACCCTTTGAAATATAGAGGGTTAGCTATTGGCGTTATTGCTTTCGTAAACTCATTAATAAGCTCTTTAGTTCAGTTAGTTTTTCCATGGGAATTATCTAACTTTGGGAATGCACTAACGTTCTTTATTTTTGGCATAATTGCATTAATTGGCTTATTCTTTATGATAAAAGTAGTTCCAGAAACTAAAGGTAAATCTTTGGAAGAATTAGAAATAGAATTTACAAAATAGCGCAATAAAAGTATTTCTGAGTTTTACAAAAATTATTAAACAGCTTTTAGTTCATAACTGAGACGAACACTTTTCTTATGCAATTGTTAATTTTATTGATACGTTTACATCGTTTCATATAAAAATAATATATTTACAATTCACAATTTTAGTGAAATCTATGAAGCTATTTAAAAGTACAATTTTATTAATTGCATCTATTTTCTTTTTTCTAGACAGTAATGCACAAGAAACACTCCCTATTTACTCAGATTATTTATCTGACAATGTTTACCTAGTTCATCCCTCAGCAGCTGGTATTGGAAATACAGGAAAACTTCGACTCACGGCTAGACAACAGTGGGCTGGTGTTAAGGATGCACCAACACTTCAAACCTTGAGTTTTCACAACCGTTTTAATGAAAAAGGTGCATTTGGTTTTATTCTTTTTAATGATAGTAATGGTTTTCATTCTCAAAAAGGGATTCAAGGTACTTTTGCATATCATTTAAACATTAATAGGAGCTCCCTTTTTAATCAAATTTCTTTTGGATTATCTTTTACAGCTGTTCAAAATCAAGTAGATCAAACACAATTTTTTGGAGACCCAACCGTAGCACAAATCATCCAAAGTTCAGCATATTATAATGCCGACTTTAGTGTTGCCTACCATAAATCTGGTTTTTCATCGTATTTTACTGTTAAGAACCTTTTGTTATCTGCAAAAAACAATCTTAACAACAATCTAGAACCCTTAGATATAAGGAATTATGTTCTGTCATTAGGATATTATTTCGGGCAAAGCAAAGCAATACAATTGGAGCCTTCACTAATGGTGCAACTAAGAGAATCAACAGGGGAGCGAATAGTTGACTTTAACTTAAAGGCATACAAAGATTTTAACAAAGCTCAATTATGGGCTGCAGTATCGTATAGAAAAAGTTTTGATGTAAGCCCTATAGAGGATTTGAAGTATATAACCCCTATTATTGGAGTTAATTATAATAAATGGATGTTTTCTTACACCTACACCAATCAATTAAATGATATTGTTTTAACCAATACTGGATTTCATCAGGTATCTGTTGGTGTAAATTTATTTACAAGAAAGCCAAGAGCATCAGCCTGTCCTAATATTAATTCATCGTTCTAAAATTCTTTTTCTATAACCTTTACAGGATTGTAATTTTTCAGAATTTCAATTAGTATTTTAGATTCTTTATTGGTGTAAAAATGATGAAAAGTTTTTTTATTTGTAGATGAGTTTAGTAGATCATCAGAAGTTAAAACTCTTTGCGTTTGTTTTGCAACAGCAAGTCCAGAGTCAATGATTTGAATATGATTTCCAATAATTCTTTTTATCTGAGGAATTAAGTACGCATAATGGGTACACCCTAAAACTAGGGCATCAATATTTTCTTTAAGCATCGGATTTAAACAAGTAAAGATGAGCTTTTCCATTTTTAAAGATTGAATTTCTCCATTTTCAATAAGTTCCACTAAGCCATATCCAACTTGTTCAACTATTTTAATTGAATGGTCTATTTTAGTAGAGGTTTTTTCAAAAAGTTTACTGTTTATGGTCCCTTTTGTTGCTAAGACCCCAATCTTTTTATTTTTAGTAACTAATCCTGCTTTTTTTATAGCAGGTTCTATACCAATAAAAGGAATATCATAATTTTCTCTCAGATAATTTATTGCATTTGTAGTTGCAGTATTGCAGGCTACGACAATAATCTTAGCATTTTTGTTTAACAGAAATTCAGTATTTTTTATACAATACTCAAGGATATTTTCTTTTGATTTCTGTCCATAAGGAGCATTTTTACTGTCTGCTAAATAAATTGTATTCTCTTTAGGTAATAATTTGTTTACCTCTTGCCAAATAGACGTACCTCCAATTCCTGAGTCAAAAAAACCAATTGGGTTACTTTTAATGGTATTCATAGTAGTAAAAATAAAAAATCCTACTTAAAAAGTAGGATTTTTAAAACTGTGTGATAATTTTTTAATTTTGACCTGGTGTAGTTGGTTGTTTTTGGTCAGGTAAAAGTCCTAATTTAACTTTTACTGCCTCATATAAATCTTCACCTTCAGCTACTAGTAGCCCTCTACTTGCAGATGCGTCAAGTACATAAAGTATTTGTTTTGCTTTAGCTACCTCACTAATAGCTTTTCTTGCTTTACCAATAATTGGTACTAACTTGTTGTTTTGTTTCTCTTGAATGTCTTGGTATGCAGCTTGTTCCGCTTGTTGAACTCTAGAATTGTCTACTTGAACTTCTTGAGCTCTCTGCTTGTTGGTAACCTCAGTTTGTTGAGCTTGTTCCGCTGTATATTTTTTAATTTTATCATCTAGCTTTTTCTTCATACCATCGATATCGTCCTTATATGTTTTGGTAATTTTAGCTAACTCAACTTGTAGAGCTCTGGTCTCAGGCATGTTTGCAATTACTCTTTCGTATACTATATGTCCAACTTTTTGAGCATTTGCTACACCACTCATCCCTAAAGTTAAAATTGCTACTAATAGTAAACTTTTCAATTTTCTCATCTTGTTTAATTTAATTATTATCTTGTTCTAAGTTGTTTTTCTTTTTTATAGCTTCTTTTTTCTCTTTTAAAATTCTTTTTTTCTCTGCAATATCGGCAATTCTTTTCTTTCGTATTTCTTCGCTTTTCTTTAGTCTTGCCTTTCTTTCCTCGTCTTTCTTTTTTCTTAAAGCTTCTCTGTCTCTTATAAACTTTTTTTGTTTTTCTGTTTTTTCTTTACTTAAAACAGATTTTTGTTTTCTTTTTTCCTCATTAATTTTTATTTTTCTTTCCCTAACAATTTCATTCAAAATAAGTTCGCTAATATCGTACTTTTTATTGGAATATAACATGACTAAATCACTAGATTTATCAAAAACAAAATCGTACTTCTTTTTTTTAACAATACCTTCTATAGAATTGAATACTTGATCCTGGATGGGTTTTACTAATTGTTTTCTCAATAAATACATATCTCCATTTGGTCCAAAATATAATGATTCTAACCTTCTCAGTTCCTCTTGTTTTAAGGTTATTTCATCCTCTTTGTCAAGAATAAGATCATTGGTTAAAATAGCACGTTCATTGGCTAAATCATTTTTAATTTTTTCTATATATCTACTTAATTCATCTAATTTACTTCTCCATTTGGTTACTTTAGAGTCTAAGGTATTTTGGGCTTCCATATATTCAGGTACATTCTCTAAAATGTATTCCATATCTATATAAGCTATTCTTTGAGGCTTTTGAGCACTAACAAACACTGTAGAGATTAGAAACAAACATAAAGCGATGTTTACTAATACCTTATTGTGTTCCAAAAATCTCAAGTTCAAAAAATTAAGTTTCATTTTTAATTAAAATTGTTGACCTATAATAAAATGAGTTTGCCAACCAGATTTAATATTTGACCCTGGTAAAGGATCAAAACCGTGAGCAAAATCTATTCCAAGTAAACCAAATGCTGGCATAAATATACGAATACCAACTCCAGCAGACCTTTTTAAATTAAACGGATTAAAGCTGTCAAAATTGTCATAAGAATTTCCGGCCTCTAAAAATCCAATAGTATATATAGATGCAGAGGGTTTATCTGTTATGGAATATCTCAATTCTAATTGAAATTTATTATAGATAGTTCCACCTTCTATCGATGATAATCTATTATTTTCATAACCTCTTAAACCTACACTTTCTCTACCATCTAGCTGAAATTGTGCAATTCCGTCTCCCCCTACAAAGAATCGTTCAAAAGGTGTGCTTCCTAATTCATCATTATAAAAACCTAAATATCCAATTTCTGTATTTGCCATTAACACTAGCTTTTTTGCCAGACTGTTATACCATTTCCCTTTAAATAATAATTTATAGTATTCTAACCATTTAAACCTTTCTGCAGGAGCTATGCTCTGGTAGTCTTTGTTATTAAAAAGAGAATACGGTATTGTAGCCTTAGCACTAATACTAAAAGTAGAACCGTAGGTTGGGAAAATTAAACTAGGACCAGCCGAATTTCGGCTTAAACTAATATTGTATGCAAGATTATTTAGGTCTCCTTCACTTAAAATATCACTACCAACTCTAAATTGATAGTCATTGAGGCCAAAGCTTTGGTAACTTAGTGTTTGAGACAAAGTAAAGAAATCACTTGGCCATGTGAGTCGTTTTGCAATACCAATTGAAGCACCCGCTATACCTAAACTTCTATCTCTATCTACATCAAAGGTTTGTCTGTCTAGTTGAAATTGTTTGGATGAATATACCGAGAACGATAAAGATTGAGGTTTTTTACCCCCAAACCATGGTTCTGTGAATGAAAAACTATAGGTGTTAAACGTTCTACTGGTTTGTAATCGAAGTGATAATGACTGACCATCACCCATTGGAAGCGGCTTATAGGCCTCTTTCTTGAATAAATTACGAATAGAGAAATTATTAAATGATAACCCTAATGTTCCAATGAAAGAACCCCCTCCATAACCTCCTTGAAGTTCTATTTGACTACCTCCTTTTTCTACAACACTAAACTCTACATCAGCAGTTTTGTCTTGATAGTTAGGTCTGACGTCTGGGGTTACATTTGTGTCAAAAAAACCAAGTTGACCAATTTCACGAATCGAACGAATAATTGCGTCTCTACTAAACAAGGAACCAGGTTTTACTCTCAGTTCTCTAAAAATAACAAAGTCATTAGTTTTGTCGTTACCCACAATACTCACCTTATTAATGGTTGCTTTTTCATCTTCTCTAATTCTAATTTCAACAGTTATAGAATCGTTAACTACTTTTGTTTCTACTGCATTTACAGATGAAAATAAGAATCCACTATTTTGATACAATGTTTGAATATCTTCAGAGGTTGGGCTTCCATCACCGGTAATTCTTTCTTTTAATACAGATCCATTATAAACATCCCCTTTTTCGATTTTTAGAATTGTATTTAATTGTTGATCAGTATAGCTTTTATTTCCAACATATAAAATATCTCCAAAAATATACTGTCTTCCTTCTTCAAGTGTAATATCAATGTTAATTGTATTATCCTCGTTCCAAGTTACCTTGTCAGATAAAATTCTAGAATCTCTATATCCTAGTCTACTGTAAGTGTCAAGAATACTTACAAGATCTTCTTTAAATTTTTCGTCAATGTATTTTGACCCTTTCCAGAATCTACCTGCAAATTTTCTTTTTGTGTTGCCCATGGCAGCTCTTAGCTTACTTTCTGAAAGTGCTTTATTTCCAGTGAAATTGATGTTCTTTATTTTTATTTTGGAACCCTTATCTATGTAAACACTCATATTTACTGCATTGATATCTGAAGAATCTCTTTTTGTATCAATACTTACCTTTGTCTTTAAAAAACCTTTATCAGTGTATTTTTTCTTAAAATAGTTTTTGGTAGTAACAAGTAGGTTATCTGTTACCATGGCACCAGTTTTCAGTTCAGCTTCAGTTTTTAGAGCTTTTGATTTATTTTTTTTAATTCCTGCAATGCTAATTTCATTAAGTTGAGGAAGTTCCTTTACATCAAACTCTAAGTATATAGTATTCCCGTCTACTCTTATTAAAAAAACTTCTACGGTACTAAATTGTTTACTTTGATATAGTTTTTTAATTGCACTTGTTAGTTTATCTCCAGGTAATTTTATGGGTTGACCAATTTTAAGACCTGTAAATACCTTTACTGTAGATTCTGAAAATTTTTGTAGACCAGAGATTGAGATTCCTCCTAGAATATACTCTTTGCCTTTTTCATAGATAATATTTTCCTGAATGGTAATACTATCTTTTTCAACAATAGTTGTTGAGTCTTTTACTACTTGCGCATTGGTAGTAAAATCGACTGTTGAAAGTAAAAAAATGAGAATTAAAGCACCAAATTTGATGCTATTCTGCTTGTATAGTTTGCTCGCTAGTTTTTCCAAATCTTCTTTCTCTATTCTGATATTCTATAATTGCATCATAAAAATGCTCTTTTCTAAAATCTGGCCAAAGTATATTTGTAAAGTATAATTCGGCATAAGCCATTTGCCATAAAAGGAAATTACTTATTCTTTGCTCACCGCTGGTTCTTATCATTAAATCAACGTCGGGCAAATTAAACGTATATAAATGATTATTTATAATTTTTTCGTCTATTTCTTCAATGGTAAGGTCGTTATTAACAACTTTTTTAGATATGTTTTTAATTGTATTGATAATTTCCTCTCTTGCTCCGTAACTTAAAGCTAATGTTAAGACTATTTTTTTATTGTTTTGGGTCTCTTTAATTACTTGTTTTAGTGTTTTTTGAGCACTATCTGGAAGGCTTTTTATATTTCCAATTGCATTAACTCTTACATCATTTTCTTTGAAGGTAACAGATTCTTTATTGAGTGAACTTATGAGTAAACTCATTAAAGCATTTACTTCAATTTTTGGTCTATTCCAGTTTTCTGTAGAGAAGGCATACAATGTGATTGCCTCTGTTCCTAATTCAGCAGCAGCCTCAATAGTTTCCCTAACTGCAGTTAGTGCATTTTTATGACCAAATATACGATTCATGCCCTTTCCTTTAGCCCATCTTCCGTTTCCATCCATAATCACTGCAACGTGTTTAGGAATATTATCTGAGCTAATAAGTAATCGTTTATTCATGAGTTTTGTGCTTAATCAGAGAAACATGCTGGCCTGCCAAATGTATAAACCAAAGAAACCCCAGAGAATAGATACCAATCATTTGATGTGCCTCCAAAGTTTAATTGTGAAAATCTACTTGTTGAATAGTCTAACTCATCAGTAAATGTATATCGAACCGTGGTCTCCACTGCGAAAGCTATTTTTTCTATTATTTTTGTTTTATACCCAATTCCAAGGGGTATAGAAACGGCTGTGTTTCTTGTGAAATTGAAAGTTCTGTCTGGATTTTGAATTCTTGGTGTTTCATAATCCACTGCTGCTATCTGAAATAAAATATAGGGTGTACTTGTTTTATCTTTTGATGATAAATCATATTCATAAAAATTATATTCTATTCCAACTGCGAATTCTTGTATCGGATTTTCAAATTTAATACCTCTTTCTTGTCTTATTGTATTCTCAGAGTCAGCATCATCTCCTGAAATAGAAAAAGTACTGAAAGTTCCCCTAATCGCTATTCTTGGATTTAAATTGTATTTGTACATAATACTCGATCCAATATTCTTGGGTTGAATGTAATTTGTTCGACCCACATCGCCTACATAATTAACTCCACCTACAATGAAACCAACTTCGTTTATTTGAGATAAACAATTGCTTGAAATACAAATAAATAATAACAAAATTAAATATGTTTTCATCATAAAATATAGCGTGCAAATATAAAAAAATCTATTTGCTTTATAAAGTTTAAACGTGAGTCTTTTTGAATAACAATAATTTTAGTTTTTTATTGTTTTCTACATTTTATTGTTAGAACCATTTCGAGTATCTTCTCCCCACAAAAGCTTTGTTCTTAGTGTTGTTAAAAAAGAGTGATTGGAAGGAATCATACTCTTTATTGTGAAGGGTGATTTCTCGATATAGATTTTAGTGTCTTTTGGTACTGAGGTAATTCTAGAGTCGAGTGAAATTAAAAAACTTTTTTCTCTTGAATCTACTTCCAGTTCAATCAAGGTTTCATCTGGAATTACCATCGGTCTTGCATTTAAATTGTGAGGAGCTATTGGGGTTATGATAAAGTTTTTTGAATTAGGTGATATTACTGGACCATTACAGCTAAGTGAATAGCCTGTAGAGCCTGTTGGAGTAGCTATGATAAGACCATCAGACCAGTAATTTGTAAGATATTCCTTATCTAAGAAGGTTTTCACACCAATCATAGAGGTTGTATTTTCTCTTGCGATAGTAATTTCATTTAAGGCAAATGAGAGTTCATCTAATGATTTAACTTTAGGATTAGTTTTGATACTTAATAATGTTCTCTCTTGAATTGTATATTCTTCAGCAATTAACAAATCAATAGATTCTTTGATTGCATTTTTTTGAATATTTGCTAAAAACCCAAGTCTACCTGTATTAATTCCCAAAATAGGGATGTCTAAATCTCTAATGTATGTGATTGCTCTTAGAATAGTTCCGTCACCACCGAGACTGAAAAACACATCAAAAGAGCTATTTAAATCATAAAAGCTAGCAAAAGTTGAATATTTTTTTGTTAAATGACAAGAGTCTTTTAGTGCATTATAGAAATTTTCTTCAAAAAAAACTACAACATTATGTTCTTCCAAAGCCAATAAGAGGACTTTAATTTCCTTCTCAGCATTGACAGAATGTGTCTGACCAAAAACAGCTACCTTTTTTATCATTACATGTCTAAGTATTTCTGTAAATAATCTGATCTATCTTTTAGATCTTGTAAATAAAAATCATCTTTATGTTCAGATATTAGGTTGTAATTATACCTCCTAAACGTTTGAATGACTTCATTGATGTCCTCTGAATTAATTTTGACTGTTGCTTGAATAGCATCAGAAGTTTGATTGGATATGTAAAAAGCAAGTATAGTTGCATTGTTGCTTTCTACAATTTGACTTACCTCACTCATAGAAAAATCTTTTTTATTTTTTTCTATAACAATGATAACTCCATCACTAAATAAAGATGAGTTTGAGCAAAAAAGCTCAAGGATATCATGTAACTCGTAATATCCAATATATTTTTTTTTATCATTTAAAACAGGCATGATATTGGTGTCATTTTCCGAAAACAATTTAATGGTTTTAAGTAAAGTGATACTTTTATCTGTAAAAAAGAAATCTATTAGATGAGAATATTCTGAAATTTTGGATGACTTTTCATCGATAGTCTGTAAATCGCTTTCAGAGATACTTCCTATCAACTCTTCATTTTTAATAATGGGAAGATGTGTTATTGGAAGTGTTTCAAAGATTTCTTGAGCTTTATTCACCAAACTTTCTGGAGTCAAAACTTCTAAATCATTTTGTATGTATTCTTTCATATTCACGCTTTACGAAGATAGTTTAAAATCATTTAATGATGTACTTTTGTGTTTTATTTGAAACCAATGACAAAGTTAAGTGTAAATATTAATAAAATAGCAACTTTGCGTAATTCAAGAGGAGGAGATGTTCCAAATCTACTAAAAGTTGCTAAAGACATTCAAGAGTTTGGTGCTCAAGGCATCACAATTCACCCAAGGCCAGATGAAAGACACATTCGCTATCAAGATGCCCGTGATCTCAAGCCAATGGTTACAACAGAATATAATATTGAAGGAAATCCTATCCGTAAATTTATGGATTTAGTTCTGGAAGTTAAGCCAACACAAGTAACATTAGTGCCAGATACTATTAATCAAATTACTTCAAATGCAGGTTGGGATACTGTTACCAATAAATCCTACCTTAAGGAGGTAATAAGTGAATTTAAAAATGCTGGAATTAGAACTTCTATATTTATTGATACAGATCTAAAATTAATTGAAGCTGCAGCTAAAACTGGTACAGATAGAATTGAGTTATATACAGAACATTTTGCCAGTGCTTATGAGAAAGGGAATAAGCAAGCGATAAAACCTTACACAAAAGCAGCTAACTTAGCACATGAGTTAGGCTTAGGAATTAATGCTGGACATGATTTGAGTTTAGACAATGTAGAATTTTTTAAACAAAATATTCCCAACCTTGCAGAGGTTTCCATTGGACACGCTTTAATTTCTGAAAGTTTGTACCTAGGCCTTCAAAACGTTGTAAACATGTATTTACATCGCCTTCAGTAGTATGGAGATCTTACATTCAAAAATAATTGGAGAGGGGACTCCTCTAATAATACTTCATGGGTATTTTGGAATGGGTGACAATTGGAAGTCTCTTGGAAATAAATTCGGCAAAATTTTTCAAACACATATTATAGATCAAAGAAATCACGGACGTAGTTTTCATTCATCCGAGTTTAGTTATGATTATCTTGTAGAAGATTTGGCACATTATATCAATCATTATAATTTAGAAAAGGTTGTTGTTTTAGGACATTCAATGGGAGGGAAAACAGCCATGTTGTTTGCTGTGAAATACCCACTATTGGTAGCTAAATTAATTATAGTAGATATTGCTCCTAGATATTATCAACCACATCACTCTGATATTTTAACCGCATTAAATTCAGTTGATTTTACAATTCAGAATACCCGTAAACTCGTTGATCAAAAAATTTCTGAATTAATTTTTGATCCTGTAACTCGAGCTTTTTTATTAAAGAATGTGTATTGGAAGGAGAAAGGATTATTAGCATATCGTTTTAATTTACAATCTCTTACAAAAAATAATGATGAGGTTGGTAAAGCACTTCCATCTTTCACAACCTTTGAAGAAAAAACCTTATTCTTGGCTGGAGGAAAATCTGAATATATTTTAGATAACGATATTCCTTTGATAAAAAAACATTTTCCTGAAGCATCTATTCAGACAATACCTAACGTTGGTCATTGGTTGCACGCAGAGTCTCCAGATGTTTTTTATGAGTTGGTGATGAATTTTTTAAAATAAAATTTTAATATATTCAATTCAATTAGATCAATGACCTTTTTATGCGTTGAGAGATTAGGGTTAATATTTCATAGGAAATCGTCTCAGTCATTGAAGAAATATTCAAAATATCTTCTTGGGTTTTAAAAATAAAAACAGGGTCTCCTTCGTTGCATTCAATGTTAGTAATATCAACCATAATCATATCCATACAAACATTACCAATAATTGGAGCACTCCGGTTTTGAATTGTTATGTATCCATTTCCTTTTCCTAATTTTCTTGATAATCCGTCAGCATGCCCTATTGGGATAGTAGCAATTATAGTGTCTTTGAAAGCTTTAAAAGCTCTATTATAACCTACAGTTTCTCCTTTTTTTGCAATGTGAATTTGAGAAATTATAGATTTTAAAATATGTGTATTTTTTAATTGTGATGTTTCTTTTTTATTATTTCCAAAACCATACAAACCAATTCCAATTCTAACCATGTCAAATTGAGCTTCTGGATAGTTTATAACCCCAGAAGTGTTTAGTGTGTGGGCCATTGGAGTATACTCTATATGATCATAAACTTGTGTGATGATATCTTTAAAATTTTGAATTTGATTTAAAGTAAATTGTCTTTCATTACTGTCTTCACTAGCAGCCAAATGAGAAAAAATGGATTTAATTTTCACATGTTTTGAGTTACAGATGATCGCCATAATTTTTGGAATATTAACTTTTGAAAAACCCAATCTATTTAATCCTGTATTAAATTTTAAATGAATAGGGTAGTACTCAATCTCTTTTTCCTTAGCTTTTGTTATGAATGCGTTTAATGTTTTTAAATTGTAGATAGTAGGCTCAAGTTGATTTCTTATAATTTCATCAAAATTTTGAATTTGTGGGTGTAATACTAAAATAGGGGTTGGTATCTTAGCATTTCGTAAAGAAATACCCTCATGTGCATAAGCAACAGCAAAATAATCAACCTTATCTTTTAAAAAATAAGCTACTTCGTTAGCATCACTTCCATAACCAAAAGCTTTAACCACTGCAAGTATTTTAGTTTTTTGATGAAGTTTATCCTTAAAGTATTGAAGGTTGTACTCAAGTGCATTTTTACTAATTTCTAGAACGGATACATGGTTATTCATAGTTGAGTCAGCACTATTTTTTAGAATTTTTTTCTTTCTCAATTTCTTCTCTTTGAGAAAGAAGTGCTTTGTAGTATGCGGCCCTACTTAAGGGTTCATATTCTTGAGTCTCTCCTAAAAAGACGATATCTTCATTTACTGCTTTTCTAAAACTATAATTGGCTAAGTTTCCTGTTTTAGTACAAACCGCATGAACTTTAGTAACATATTCTGCTGTGGCCATTAAAGCGGGCATTGGTCCAAAAGGATTCCCTTTAAAATCCATATCTAGTCCTGCAACAATTACACGAATTCCTCGGTTTGCTAGGTCATTACAAACAGCTACAATTTCATCGTCAAAAAATTGAGCTTCATCTATGCCTACAACATCAACATCATTAGCTAATAATCTAATATTTGAGGCTACAGGAACTGGTGTTGAACGAATTTCATTTGCATCGTGAGAAACCACCATCTCATCGTCATATCTTGTGTCAACAATTGGTTTAAAAATTTCAATTCGTTGTTTCGCAAATTGAGCTCTTTTTAGTCTTCTAATAAGCTCTTCAGTTTTTCCAGAGAACATTGATCCACAGATTACTTCAATCCAACCAAATTGTTCTGTATGATTTACCGTATTTTCAAGAAACATTTTGTAGTTTTAAGGCGTCAGAATAATTTGTACTTATCCATTGTGAATTTAGGCAAATTTATTAAAAAATGGGATTAAAAAATAATTAAACACTACAACTTATGCACAAAAAACTTGCAGCAGATCTCACTAGTTTAGCTCACAGTATTTTACAAATGAAAAACAAAGAAGATGTTTTTGCTTTGAAAACAAAAGCGCATGAAGTTTATGAAAAATTAGCTGTGTTAGCCTGTGTAGAGGAATATTTTAACACGACTTCAAACCCCGAACATACTAAAGATGAGCTTTTAGATTTGGTTAAAAAAGTTGGGAAAAAGTTAGACAATGATATTGATTCTGAAAATATTGAGGATATGATTTCATCATCTACTGAAAGTGAAGTAGATGATTTTATTACAAAAACAGAGGATCAAGAAGACACAGAGGAGGAACAAATTTTAGAGTCTGATGACAAAGTTATAGAAAGTATTGATGAAGATTTGGTTAATGAGGGTATAGAATTAACAATTGAAGAGGCTTCAGATGGCTCTAATGCTCAAGAAGAAGGTAATGATTTATTCTCCCTATCAGATGGGGTTATTGAGGAAGCTTTTGAAGATGAACATGAGACTGATGAGTCTAGTAATGAGGAAATTACACTTTCACTTGAAGATGAATTAAAAGATACAATTGCTGCTGATGTAGTTGCTGATTTATTTGACAATGCTCCAAAAAAATCATTGAACGATAAGATACGAGATGACATTCAAATTGGGTTGAATGATCGTATTGCTTTTGTGAAAAATTTATTTGGTGGAAGTCAAGAAGATTTTAATCGAGTAGTTTCTCAATTAAATTCATTTAAAACTGAAAAAGAAGCAAAAAAATTCATTAATAAAATGGTTAAACCAGATTATAATTGGGCAGAAAATGAAGATATTGAACAACGTTTTATGACTATTGTAGAACGTAAATTTTTATAAACCTAGTGTTTAACACATTAATGATAGGCTTTAGGGCAAATTCTTATTAAGAAAAAACCAAAGATTGGTGTAATAACATGAAAATAGAAGTATCAAACGGAGAAATTTTAGATAAGTACACTATTTTAGAAATTAAACTTTCTAAAATAAAAGATGCTAATAAAATAATTAATATTCAACATGAGTATGATACATTAACTCCAGATGTAGAGTGTATTTATGATGCTTGCAAAGATTCTAATCAATTAAAAAATTTACACAAAAACTTATTGGAAGTGAACAAGAAGTTGTGGAAAATTGAGGATGATATAAGAGAATGTGAAAGAGCTAATGATTTTGGGAAAACGTTTATAGATTTGGCGCGAGCAGTGTATTATGTTAATGATGACCGTTCTGATGTGAAAAAGGAAATTAATATCTTCACAGGATCAGATTTAGTTGAAGAAAAATCTTATGAGGAATATAAAAAGAAATAAGATGAGGTTTAGACTTTTAATTATGGTGTGTCTTACTTTTTTATTAGGTTGTAAATCTACTTATGAAACCCAAAATTTTAAATTAGAAAACTCACCTGAACCGCCAGATTATAATCTTAGTACCTCATGGGCAGTTCTTCCAACTACATATTCAAAAGAATTTCAAAACTATGCTTCTAAAGCACCAGATACACTTCGAGCAGATGTTTTTTATGTATACCCAACTTTAAATTTAGACGAAGAAGACCTTCGATGGAATGTCCCTGTTGATGATATTGAACAAAATAAAAAAGTTTTAGAAAAAGCAGTTTTAATGCAAGCCTCTGCTCTAGCTATTTCAGGAAAAGTGTATACACCATTTTATAGACAAGCACACATTCGGTCTTATAAAATGTTTAATAAAGGAGGGAAAGAAGCTCTAGAATTAGCTTATCAAGATGTGAAAAAATCTTTTGAAGTATATTTAAAAAAATACAATAAAGGCAGACCAATTTTTATATTAAGTCATAGTCAAGGATCCTCACACACCTCAAGATTACTGGCTGATTTTTTTGATGGAAAAGAATTGCAAAAACAATTAGTTGCTGCGTATATTCCTGGAATGAGAATTCAACCCGATCAATTTAATTCAATTCAACCCATGACAAAACCCAGTCAAATTGGCGGTTTTGTTTCTTGGAATACATTTAAGAAGGGGCATTATCCAAAAAAAGACAAAAACTGGTATGCTGGAGGAGTTACTAGTAACCCAGTTACTTGGGACAGCTCTAAATCTACTAGCTTAGAGCAACACAAGGGGTTTTTATATACGAACAATAAAATATACGAAAAAGCACTTAAAATCGAAATCACTGATGGTTTGGTGTGGTCAAGTAATCCTAAGTTTTCAATGCGTCTTTTTATGTCTCTAATTAAGAATTATCATTCAGGAGATATAAATTTATTTTGGCAAGATATTAGAGAAAATTCTCAATTGAGATTAAAGACTTATTTAGAGACTATTAATTAGTTTTGTTTTTAAACGTTCAATTTCTTTCTTACTGTTACCAATAAATATTTGCTGATCGAAAATAAAAACAGGTCGTTTTAAAAAAGTATATTCTTCCAAAATAAATTGACGGTATTCTTTTTCAATAATCAATTCATTTTTCAACCCCATTTCTTTGTATTTTTTAGCCCGTTTATTAAAGAGAGCCTCGTAGCTATTTGATAAAGAATACATTTCTTCTAATTGAGCTACAGTTATTGGGTTGGTTTTAATTTCTTGTTTTTCAAAACCAACTAAATTTAATTCTTTTAAAATTCTCCGGCAGGTATCACAAGTTTGTAAAAAATATACTTTCTTCATTAATAAAAATTATCTTTGATAAAATTACATCAAAAAAATGAAGGTACAATTCGATATTCTAACAAAAACAAGAGCGATAGTTTTATATTATATAAAAGAATTAAGTTTAGATCAACTCCATGTTATTCCAGATGGGTTTAACAATAATATCGCTTGGAATATTGCCCATTTAGTTGTGACCCAACAATTACTACATTATAAGCTTTCTGGTAATGATTGTTTAGTTTCAGATGAATTAATTTCTGCTTATCAAAAAGGAACTTCACCCTCTGTTAAGTTCTCTCAACAAGCTTTTGATGAGGTTTTAGAATTATTTCAGGGCTTACCAAGTACGTTAGAGGAAGATTTTGAAGCAGGAATTTTTAAAGAATATTCAGCGTACAAAACCAGCACTGGTTTTGTGATTGATTCAATGGAAAAGGCCATTATTTTTAATAATTTTCATGAATCTCTTCATCTAGGCGTTATCATGTCACTTAAAAAACTAGTTTAATTAAATTAAGTTTTTTTCAACATTCACTATTGTAATTCCTTGATGTTTAAAACAATAGGTAACAACCAATTAGCTCTTACCTCTTGAACTTCAGGAAAGTATTCTACATGTTCTGGTTGCTTTTTATCTAAATAATTTCCAGTATCCCACACTCCATTTCGGTTTGAATCGTAGATAATTCTGATCTTATATTTTTTTGGCATTAATAGATCAAATGAAATTTTCTTGTTTTTAGAAGATGTTTCCTGAACAACAGTGGCATCATTACTATCTGTTAATTGTATAATGACAGGTATGTTTTTTGAATTTTGAACAGTTATTGATATTTCTCCATAATCTTCGGTTCCTCGGGTTCTAAATAGTGAACTTATGGTATCATTTGTTGTATTAAAAATATCCGTTAGTGCATTTGGATATATATTAACCTTATAGGGTTTTTTATGTTTTTTTTCAAAAAGGAAGCCAATCTTGCTCTCTTTTTTTGAAATAAATGTTTTGTAAGGGAAGCTAATACTATCTGTGTATTTGAAAATGATTCTTGAAGTATCAATCTTAACAACAGGATTATTTGTGGTAAAAAATAAGGTGTCTTTTAAATTTAATATTCCCCCCGTTATATCATTTACTTTTAGAGAATCTAATTCTTTTTTCCTCAATTTAACGGTTACGGTATCAATACTAGTATTATTACTTATTTTAAAAACTAAAGAGTCTTTATCAATGAGTGAGTGCCATAAGTTTACTGTGTCTTTTCCTTTTTCAGGAAAAATTATGGTTTGAAAGTTATCTGGAACAGGCGACAGTGTTTCTACCTCGAGGTTTTTTGGATTCCCTTGATAACCAAAAATTAATTGTCCTTTTCTGATTTCTTTACCGCGTCTAAAAACATAAGGTAACTCTTCTTTAAATATTGAAATTGGATTACTAATAATACTATCTCTAGGGAGAGTTATGGTGTCTTTTAGAAAACCAATTTTATCAGTTTTAGGATTAAAAATATAATCACTTCTTTCATCATCTAAAGCTACTAAAAGATAGTTTCCCTTTCTAAGATTTGTAAATTGGTAATTGGAAGAATCTAAAGAACTTGTTACATAATCTGGTTTTCTATTGTAAACAGCAGAATCTGTGTAAGAACTGTCTAACCTGAACAATAAGAGTTTTATATCCTCAACACTTTCAGATTTAAACGAATTTTTGACATTCCCAGACAAATTTAGCGAATCTATGTAGGATCCAGTGGAAAATACATATTTAAAACGCTCAAGAATATTTGCTTCATTATTGTCTTGAACACTATTTCCAAAATCAAAAATATACGTTGAATTGTCTTTTAAGGTATCTAAAATTTTAATATTGATAAACTTACTTGGACTTCCTTGAGGGGATATTATTGACGGGTTTGCAGGATTTAATGGAGGTGAAACAATGAGTTGTTTTCTAAGATCCTTTAATTTTATATACTCATTGAAGTATATGTTTATTTCCTTTTTATCAAAGTTAATGGTTTCATAGGGAGGGTTTGCAGTCACAAATAAAGGCGCATCTTCATCCTTAGGACCTCCATCAGGTCTTCCTTTCTTTGCACATTGTGAAAAAGAGAACACCAGGAAAACTAAAAATAAAAGCTGTATTTTTCTCAACTCAATTAATTTACTACAAATAAACAATATATTTTTTGGAATTAAATGTCAGAAAATTGTTAATTTTTATTCAGTTAAAGCTATAGTGACTAGGCTTATTTTTAAATTCTCCACTTTCAATAATTGAATACAGCATGCTTCGAGTGTTGCACCTGTTGTTACCACATCGTCTATCAGAAGTATATGTTTATCTTTAAGAATAGCGGGGTTTGTTATGCTAAAATTATTCATAAGACTTTTAAATCGTTCTACTCTCTTTTTAAAAGTTTGTGTTTTTGCTGCTGTATTCCTAATCAAAACACCTTCAAGATATTTTGTGTTTAAAATAGTACTTAGACTTTTCCCAAATTTAGTTAACTGATTATAACCACGTTGTCTTAACTTGTCTTTATGTAGTGGAACAGGAATGATGAAGTCTATATCATTAAATGAATTGGTTTCTAATAGTAGTTGTCCAAACCATTCTCCTAAAAAGACTCCAACCTTTTCATTATTTTTATATTTTAATTGATAAATTAGTTTTTTTACTTTTCCAGTTGGATGATAATATAAAAAAGAAGCTCCCTTTTCCAGAAAAATTCTTCCCTCTAAAGTTTGAGTTAATGGATTAGCTGTAACATCACTGCTATCTATAAAGGGCAAATCTAATCTACATTCTATACAAATTATATGTTCTTGGTCTAATAAATATTGATCGCAACAAACACATACATCCGGATAGAAGAGATTAAAAAGATTTTGTAATCCTTTCATTTTCTTAGCGTTTTTAGTGAAGATACTAAAAAACAAGAATTCTGTAGTATCAAATACACAAAGTAGCATTGATTTTTCTTGAAAAATTTCTTTATTCCCTTATCTTTGCAAAGATTATGGCACAAAAAGAGGATCAGTTTAAAAAGGTATTATCACACGCAAAAGAATACGGTTATATTTTTCAATCTAGTGAAATATATGATGGCTTAAGTGCGGTATATGATTATGCTCAAAATGGAGTAGAATTAAAAAAGAATATTAGAGAGTATTGGTGGAAGTCTATGGTGCAAATGCATCAAAATATAGTAGGCTTAGACGCCTCTATTTTAATGCATCCAACCACATGGAAAGCTTCGGGTCATGTAGACGCTTTCAATGATCCTTTAATCGATAATAAAGATTCAAAAAAAAGATACAGAGCAGATGTCTTAATTGAAGATTATTGTGCGAAAATTGAAGGAAAAATAAATAAAGAAGTTGCAAAAGCGTCAAAACGCTTTGGAGATGCTTTTAATAAAGAAGAGTTTTTATCTACCAATGGAAGAGTTTTAGGATATCAAGAAAAGATAAAAACAATTCTATCAAGAATGGGAGCTTCTTTAGAAAAAGAAGATCTTTTAGATGTAAAAAACCTAATTGAAGAATTAGGAATACCAGATCCCTTAACAGGTTCAAAAAATTGGACAGATGTAAAACAATTTAACTTAATGTTTGGTACGCAGTTGGGTGCATCTGCAGAGAGTTCTATGAAAGTATATTTGCGTCCAGAAACGGCTCAAGGAATTTTTGTTAATTTCTTAAATGTTCAAAAAACAGGTAGAATGAAAATTCCGTTTGGAATTGCTCAAACTGGAAAAGCATTTAGAAATGAAATTGTTGCAAGGCAATTTATTTTTAGAATGCGCGAGTTTGAACAAATGGAAATGCAGTTTTTTGTAAAACCAGGGACACAAAAAGAATGGTACGAGCATTGGAAGGAAACCCGTTTAAAGTGGCATAAATCATTAGGAATGGGTGATGAGAATTATCGATTTCATGATCATGATAAATTAGCTCATTATGCAGATGCAGCCTCAGATATTGAGTTTAACTTTCCATTTGGATTTAAAGAATTGGAAGGAATTCACTCAAGGACAGATTTTGACCTAAAAGCTCATGAAGAATTTTCTGGAAAAAAATTACAATATTTCGATCATGAAGATAATACAAGCTATACTCCGTATGTGGTAGAAACCTCTATTGGATTAGATAGAATGTTTTTAGCGGTATTTTCTAATTCATTGGTTGAAGAAGAGTTAGACAATAATACAACTAGAACGGTATTAAAGCTTCCTGCAGTTTTAGCACCCACAAAAGCTGCTGTATTTCCTTTATTAAAAAAAGATGGATTACCGGAAGTGGCTCGTCAAATTATTGAAGATTTAAAATGGGATTTTAATGTTTTCTATGATGAGAAGGACGCCGTTGGTAAACGCTACAGAAGACAAGATGCTGCTGGAACACCTTTTTGTATTACTGTAGATCACGAGACTTTAGATAATAATACGGTGACTATTCGTCACAGAGATACAATGGAGCAACAGCGTGTTAACATTTCTGAATTAAAAGCGATTATAAATCAAGAAGTTGATGCGAAAAATTGGTTAACAACCATGTAAAAGATTTATAATTAGAAATACCAAAAGAGCCTCATCATCTAGATGAGGCTCTTTTGGTAAAAGAGGTTCGTAAAACTAGTTATTATCAGCTAAAGCACTGTATACGATCTTTTCTAGTTTAGCATTAATATCATTATTAAATGGAGAGGATAATACTTGTCTTAATTGAATAACGATTAAATCATTTACTGGA
>Ga0213868_10000223_pt1 | contig 53207 bp, 38 predicted proteins | sample PICome_9_FD_160087 | JGI IMG/M metagenome (GOLD analysis project Ga0213868, IMG submission 160087) | Coastal seawater microbial communities near Pivers Island, North Carolina, United States - PICO127 | ecosystem: Environmental > Aquatic > Marine > Coastal | place: USA: North Carolina...
TCCTGCATGGAGGCAGCTTTCCCTTTCATCCTGAATGCCAACTGTGCACGTCCATCCTTTTGGACGAAGATCAGCTCCTCGACGCCGTGTGAGTTCTCAGCGAACTGATAGCGCTTATTCAGAAAGGGCGCTACCTGCTGATCCATAGGATTCCCCTTGAGGTTCGGAAGTTTAAGATTGCTTAGATATGTGGAGAGAGCTGACTGGGCCTTGGCATTCTCCGGGATGGCAACGGGCGCTAGCGCAGGAAGAAGGTATTCCCAAATGACATTCATCACCCCCTGCATGTCGCTGGTGCCACTGGTGATGGCGACGACCGTGTCCTGATCGGGTAGGACGAGGCAGAATTGGCCAAACGCTCCGTCTCCACGGTAGGCGTTGTAGCGGCATCGCCAGAATTGATAGCCGTAGCCTTGGTCCCAATCGTTGTTTGGATTACTTCCATTGGAGGTCTGCCGAGCAGTGGCAGCGGCCACCCAGTCTGCGGGAAGAAGGCGTTGGCCCCGCCATTCACCTTTTTGGAGGTAAAGTTGACCGAGTTTGGCAATGTCTTCCGTCTTCACATTGAGGCCATAGCCGCCAAGCGACACCCTTTCGGGGCAAGTTTCCCAGTGAGAGTCCTCGATGCCCAACTGAGGGAATAGGCGTGCCTTCAAGTAGTCATGGGCAGTCTTGCCCGTGACCCTCTGGACAATGGCAGAACACATGTAGGTGGCAGGGGTGTTGTAGAGGAAATGAGTGCCCGGCTTGTGAGCGACGGGAAGGTGCAGGAAGGCTTTTGCTAGAGGTCCGTCGGATTCTGCGAACGAGAATTTCTGAAGATCTGATCCCACATGGCCTGTCGACATGCTGAGGAGATCGCGTATTCGCATGTTCTTAAGGTGATAGCTTGGCGATGCCGGCGCGTGCTCGGGAAAGAAGGAGACCACGGTATCGTCTAGACTGAGTTTGCCTTCGGCGATGGCCATGCCCACGGCTGTGGATGTAAAGCTTTTGCTCAGCGAGTAGAGCTTGTGGCGGCGTTGTGCTGTGTACGGCTGCCACCAACCTTCCGCAATAACTTGGCCGTGACGGACGATCATCGTGCTATGCACCGCATCGATTTCGGATAGTTTCTTAAAGACCGTATCGAGCGCAGACGACGCCACCCCTTGAGATTCGGGAGATGCCCGAGGGAGAGGATCAGCGATCACGATTCCGGTGAGGGCGATACAGGCGAGTGCAAACAAGGCTTTCATACCAGCAGTGTGCCACGACATTCCGCTTCCAAGAAGCTCAGTCTTGCGCATAGTCTGTGCATGACCGATCCCCGCATTCAGAAGCTTGCAAAGCAACTCGTGACTCATTCGACGTCCCTTAAAAAGGGAGAGCATGTGCTGATCGACGCCTTTGATGTTCCTTCGGAAATGCCTGTGGCACTGATCAGGGCTGCCCGGGATGTGGGCGCCTTCCCCCATGTGCAACTGCATGATTCCCTTGTGACTCGAGAATTGGGTGTCGCGGCTGAGGACGCGCGTTTGGATGTTCTGAGTAAGAACGCGCTACATCAGATGAAGTCCATGGATGCTTACATTGCGATTCGTGGTTCTCACAACATTAATGAAATGGCCGACGTGGAGCCTGATGTGATGAAGGCTATCATGAAGAAGGCGCGGCGCGTCTTGAATTATCGGGTGAATGAGACGCGTTGGTGTGTCCTGCGTTGGCCGACCTCTTCGATGGCGCAGCAAGCGGGGATGAGCACGGCGGCCTTCGAAGATTTCTACTTCAAAGTTTGTTTGTTAGACTACAAGAAGCTCTTGCCCGCAATGAGGGCTTTGAAGAAGCGGATGGAAGCGGCGGACGAAGTGCACATCACGGGTCCTGGAACTGATCTCAAATTCAGCATCAAAAACATCCCTGCGATCGCCTGCGGCGGGGAATACAATATCCCGGACGGCGAAGTCTTCACGGCACCAATCAAGAATTCCATCAATGGTACTCTGTCTTACAATGCGCCGTCGATTTATCAGGGAACGAGCTTCGATCAAGTGAAGTTCCGTTTTGAAAAGGGGAAGATTATTGAGGCTACCGCGAACAATACGGAGAAGTTGAACGAGATCCTCGATTCAGATTCAGGCGCGCGATTCATTGGAGAGTTTGCCATTGGATTCAATCGAGAGATTAAGCATCCTATGCGCGACATCCTCTTCGATGAGAAGATTGGCGGCTCCTTTCATTTCACGCCAGGACAGTGTTATGAACAGGCTTCCAACGGCAACAAGAGCCAGATTCATTGGGACTTGGTTTGCATTCAACGATCAGACTACGGTGGGGGAGAGATTGCCTTTGATGGCGAGGTGATTCGTCGAAATGGCAAGTTTCTTGCTAAGGATCTCAAGCCTCTGAACTAGCGGCGATGACCCTGACATCAGCACGGTTTGGCATCGTGGCTGGGCCTTTGGCCTTTGTTCTGGTGCTGTTCGGCTTTCGCCCGGAGGGAATGAGCGCTGAGGCAAATGCCGTCTTGGCATCGACTTTGTGGATTGCGATCTGGTGGATCACGGAAGTGATCCCCATTGCCGCGACGGCCCTGCTGCCCATTGTGCTCTTCCCGCTGACGGGTGCCTTGGCATTGCAGTCGACGACCACGGCCTACGGGCACCGATACATCTTTCTCTACATTGGTGGCTTCCTTCTCGCGATCGCCATTGAGAAATGGGGGCTACACAAACGAATCGCTCTATCTATCATTCACGCTATTGGCACGCACATGACCCGGATCATTCTCGGATTCATGCTAGCCACAGCAGGGCTATCGATGTGGATTTCGAACACAGCGACCTCAGTGATGATGTTGCCCATCGGTATGGCAATTATTGCTCAGATGCGAGGCAGTCTGGGCGCGAGTGATGACGAAAGTGACCGATTCGCTAAGGCGTTGATGTTAGCCATTGCCTACAGCGCGTCCATTGGAGGGATGGCAACTTTGGTCGGAACGCCGCCCAATCTGGTGCTCGCGGGAGTTGTGCAAGAACTCTATGGATACGAGATCAGTTTCTCGCAATGGCTGCGGTTTGGTCTCCCTATTTCACTGATTTTGTTAGCTATTTGTTGGCTTTACCTCACGCGGCTGGCCTTTCGTTTTGAAAGCAAAGCCTTGCCAGGCGGGAGAGCTGAAATCAAATCCCAGCTGGCATCGTTTGGACGGTTGTCGTTCGAGGAGAAAGGCGTGCTAGTGGTCTTCATCTTGACGGCACTCGCATGGATCAGCCGTTCATTTATTCAGAAGCAGGTCGGGATTTTCCCCAAGCTAGACGACACCATCATTGCCATGATTGCGGGGCTGGTCTTGTTTATGCTTCCTGCGGGCCAGCCAAAGAAGCGGCTGTTAGACTGGGACGACGCTAAAGAGATTCCGTGGGGCATCGTAATCTTGTTCGGTGGCGGCATGGCCTTAGCCGAGGGGTTTAAGTCATCTGGATTGGCGGCTTGGATCGGTGGGCAAATGACGTTGCTCGATGGAGCGTCTTTTATCGTGTTGATTGTCTTGCTCATCGCCTCGGTGAACTTTCTTACCGAGATAACGTCGAACATCGCGACGACGTCTATGCTGCTCCCGGTGCTCGCTCCTATGGCATTGGCCATCAATGTGCATCCGTTTATCCTCATGGTTTCGGCTACGGTCGCAGCTTCTTGCGCTTTCATGCTTCCGGTTGCCACGCCTCCCAATGCGGTCGTCTTTGGTTCGGGGCACCTGCGCATACCGGACATGGTACGTATTGGACTATGGATGAATTTGATTTCGATTGTGTTGCTCAGTGCCTTTGTGTATTGGTTGCTTCCGTTAGTGTGGGGGCTTGACCCCATGGCCTTTCCGACACGGTGGAAGTGAGAATTGGTCATTGATACCACCCGGGGAATTGGCTACGGAAGGATGGGGAACATCTCCCCCATCCTCGTTCTTGTTGGGAGTTGGCTTAGCTTGCTGTGCGCGCAAGCACCTTACCCACTAGACACGCCGACTAGCGGAGAGGGGCTCGCGGCTTACTACTGGAGCCTTCCGCCCGCATCCTTTGTGACGTCGGGAGAACCGCAACATCGGGCTGACGACGGTCCAGATGGTGCTGACAATACGAATGCAGGCTGGGCGGACGGGAATGTTTATAACACATCTGCCACAGGAAGCTTCGTGGCCACGACCTTTGACTACACTGGCAATGACCTCACCCCCGTTAGTGAGTGGCTGGGAGCGGACAGCGATAGCCTATCAGGAGAAGATACGAATTTGGGAGATGCCGCGTTCCGCATGGTTGGCTATCTCCGTGTGGATGAGCCTGGCGAATGGACGTTCACCACATCGTCGGACGACGGTTCGGTGGTTTATGTGAATGATACGTTAGTCTTAAGCAATGACAATGGGCATGGAAGTATGACGGTAACGGGAACGATCGACTTACCTGAGTCTGGTTATTACCCAATCGACGTTCGCTATTTCAATGGCGATTGGACCAACGATGCTGGCGATCACGGTGGCGCGAATTTCGCGGGCGACGAGGGGTTTGAAGATGTAGTATCAAGGCTTGAGGGTGTTGAACCCTTCTATCAGCCCCCTTTACCGGTCAATCGGGCGGTTCCGCTCGCGCACTACTCGTTGGATGAATTAGCAGGCGAGACTGTTCTTCGCGATGTGTCTGGTCGCCGAAGGGATGGGGTGTTTGATGGTGTAGAGCTCGAGTTGCCAGCTCTGGCGACGGGAACTTCAGCTGCATTTGAGGGTGGCGCACAGGCTGTTGACGCGGGAAGGGAACTTTCGGCAAGAAACTTGACCGTGTCGCTGTGGTTGAATGCCAGTCAGCTCACAGGAACCCAGGCTCTCGTGGGCAAAGGAGCTAGGGCGCCCGTCTACGTCTTGTCATTAAATGATGACAAGTTGGCATGGTTTGTAGAGGAAGAGATTGATCTGGAAACCTCTAGTGGCCTTATAATACCTAACCAAATCTATCATGTGTCCGTAACGCACCGCGAGCAGGCGGGACAGGTAGAAACGGTGCTATTCCTTGACAGCGTGGAAGTGGCGAGAAACTCAGAGGGAGCGAGATTAAGTTTGGCCCCAGATACCGACGTCAACATTGGGGCATACAATAAGAACCTTTCCTTCAATGGTCAGCTCGACGATTTGCAGTTTTATGATCGCGCCTTGGATGCAGACGCTATCAAAGGACTTTTTGAGGAGCCTGGTAGTGTGACTAATTTTATGCCGATGGGGGAATTGCCTCAAGGTGCCATCGCTGGTGGCCCCGAGGTGGCCGGTGCGGAAGGACTGGCTGGTTACTACTGGTTGCTCGATCCCAAGGAAGTGCCGTCAGGTGGGCGACCCATGCATCGACCGGATGACGGGCCGGCTGGTGTCCCTGGCGCGGATGCGGGTTGGGCTGATGAGAATTTGTTCAATATGAGCAACAACGGCAGCTTTGTAGCGACTTCATTTAATTACACAGGAAACGATCTCACAAAGGTCGGTGCGTGGTTAAGCTCTGATCGCGGTTCTTGGACGGGGGAACAAGGCATCTTGGGTGATGTTGTCTTTCGGATGGTGGGCTATCTCTATGTGGATGTGCCCGGCAAACGATCGTTCACAACGACCTCAGACGATACGTCCGTTCTCTACATCAGCGATGAGCGCGTGATCTCTAACAATACTAATGAGACGGTGACCTCGAGTGTCGAGTTTCCTGCGGCAGGCTATTATCCAGTGGATATCCGATTCTACAACGGCGACTGGACCAATGATGCGGGGGATCATGGCGGGGCGCGCTACCTTGGGCAGGCAGGCTTTGAAGACTTCGTGGTTTCTGTTGATGGGGTAGAGCCGTTCTACGTACCTGAAGGTGCCGAGGTTCCTAGGAGGAAAGACGAGCTTGAGCCACTGGCGGATCCCATTTCTGGCGGGCAGGAACTTGGTGGCGCCCCCGGACTAGCTGGCTACTACTGGGCCTTAGAGCCGAGAGGGGTTCCCACGTCTGGTGAACCTCTGCACCGTGTTGGTGACAACGGCGGTGAGCGATCAGGATGGGCTGATGACAATGTCTTCAACACTCCGAACGAAGGGCGGTTTGATGCAGCTTCGTTGGATTACAGTGGAAACGATCTCACGCCCGTCGAAGAATGGCTGGGATGAGACAATGATAGTCGTGACGGTGTAGACAGTATTCTCGGTGATCTTGTCGTGCGCATGGTTGGTTATGTCTATGTGGATTCGCCAGGGGAGCGGACGTTTTCCACGACGTCGGACGACGGCTCCGTTGTCTATGTGAATGACGACCTCGTGGTGACCAATGACAACGGGCACGGGCCTGAGACTGTCATGGGCACCGTGGAGTTTCCTAAGGTCGGCTACTATCCAGTCGACATACGTTATTTCAATGGGGACTGGACCAATGATGCGGGTGATCATGGAGGCGCGACATTCCTAGGGGAAGGCTTCGATGATGTGGTCTCAACAGTGGACGGTGTGGAACCATTCTACACACCACCTGAGGGTCCGGGCTCAGGTCGGACGCCAGCACTAACGGCGATTGTGGTGACTCCAGAGGAGGTCTCCGTGCAGATTCCAAATGGGGTAGTCTATGATATTGAATATTCTCAAGACCTCGTTTCTTGGGACGTTATTGCCCGAGCAAAGGAGAGGAGTTCGTCTGATATGGATACTTCTCGTCTTGAAAGAAGGAAGGGCTACTACCGCGGGCGGTTAGTGGAATAGGTCAATGTTCAGAAGAAGGCCGTAAATGCTCGCCGGTCGTAGGGTTTTTCAGCTCGCTCTTCCGCATTTACTAGAGAGGACGAGACCTGGGCTAAATCTCGTCTAAAAAATGATGCGAAGTTTAATCGACGACAATCTGGCCAACGAGTTGGCGAAAGCGCCAGCTAGTATCGTCATCTGGTGCGCCCTGGGTCTGCTTCATGAGGACGCCGATGATGCCCTCTTTGGGGTCTGCGAAGTACTGGGTGTTGAAATAGCCGCCCCAGTCGAAGGTTCCCTCACTACCAATACCACCTTTGGCTTGACCTTTGTCGGTGACCACGCCGAAGGCGAGGCCGTAGTGTTTGTCGCCTAAACCGAACAGGTCACCTGTTTGATTGGCCATGATGGTAGCAATGGTCGGCCGACTGAGAAGGCGATGGCCGTGGAATTCGCCGTTGTTCAGGTACATCTGAAGGAAGTTGGCGTAGTCTCGAGCGGTGCTGGACAGCCCCGCGCCGCCGGAGAAGAAGGTCTTCGCGCCTTTGATCGGATAGTCAGGATCATAGAACGTTACGGGATAGCTTACCCAGTGACCATTCTCCGGTTTCTGCACGGTGACGAGGCGTGATGCTCTGCTCTCTGGCAGGTAGAATCCGGTATCGTTCATTCCGAGCGGCGTGAAGATACGTTCTTGGAGGAAGGCATCGAAAGGTTTTCCTGAGACGATCTCTATAAAGTAACCAAGAACGTCGAGGCCCTCGCTATAGGTGAATTTCTCACCGGGATGGTGATGTAGTGGAAGCTTGGCAAGTTTCTTTACGCTTTCACCAATCGTGATGGGTTCAGTCGTAAAGAGGTCTGTGACACCGGCATCCACGTAGATCTTCTTCATGCGTGAATCACCATCAATGACGCCATAGCCGAGACCTGAAGTATGGGTGAGCAAATGACGAATCGTGATGGGCGTCTTTGCTGGTTCACTGGTCCAAGTACCATCGTCTTCGTTGTAGCCATTGAGAACACCGACGTCTTTGAACTCAGGGATGAACTTGGAGATAGGATCGTCGAGTTGGAAATGACCCTCTTCCCAGAGCATCATGACCGCAGTAGAGGTGATGGCTTTTGTCTGCGAGGCAATGCGAAAGATGTCGTTTGGCTTCAGCCGACGGTTTGACTGATTGTCGGCCATACCGAAGGCTTTGAGATAGACCTGTTTTCCATGTCGGGTGACCATGGCGACGACCCCCGGCACTTTCCCCTGAGAAACGGCTTCTTCGCAAAGCTTATCAATTCTCTTCAGGCGTTCTAACGATACGCCGACGGATTCGGGTTTGTGGCCAAAGGCATGTTGACTGTGCCAGTGATGTTGACGGGATTTCTTGTTGCCTGCTACCAGCATAGGAACGTGGTAAAGTGACTTGCGCGCCGTAATGAAGAGTTCGTTGAACTCCTTGCCGCCAAAGCAGACATTGGCGGGCTGCTCATCGACCGGGATCAAGCCGAGCTTCTCGCCCTTGGGAGAGAAGATGTGAATGCCGCCGTTCGCGGTTGTGTAAAGATTCCCTCTCACATCCATGCACATGCCATCGCTACGGATATCGAGCTCGAAGACAGGCTCGCTCAGTGTCTTGCCGGCAATGACATCAAACGCGAGGACTTTGCCAAATTTACCAGTGCCAGACACGTAGAGGCGTTTCTCGTTTGGTGAGAAGACGATCCCATTCGGCATGTCGAAATGCTTGCTTACGACGGCCATCTCCTTGGTGGCTGGATCGAAACGATAGACCCATTTGCCTTCGACTTCCGGTGGCGTATCGCCAAGACCATATGAAGGATCTGTGAACCAGAGCGTGCCATCAGATTTTACGGCGATGTCGTTGGGTGAATTCAGGCGTTTCCCGTTGTAGCTATCGACGACGACCGTGATCGATCCGTCCTTCTCCGTACGAATCACGTTGCGTCCCGAATGCTGGCAGGTGAGCAAGCGCCCTTCGAGGTCAAGCAGGTTGCCATTGGAGTTCCTCGAATCACGAAACTCTGTCAGTCCGTTGCTCTTGCTCCACTGCATGAGTTTGCTGTTCGGGATATCGCTGAAGACGAGGATCTCCTTCTTGGGAAGCCACACAGGTCCTTCGGTGAACTTCATATCTGTGGCCAGCTGTGCCACCCTGGCCTCCGGAGAAACCAATTTGGAAAGATCTGCTTGGACCTGGGTGAGTGACAAGAAGAAGAGTAGGGCTACCGATCGTTGCATCGATCCAGAGTTCCATGGTCCGGGCCTTCAGTGCGAGTCAATTCTGCTGGACAGAGGTGCCAGTGACCCGTGATATCTTTGGGGGGCTATGGGATCTAATCAGGTTGACGTCATTGTTGTCGGTGTTGGCACCATGGGGGCTGCGGCAGCCTATCATTTGGCAAAACGTGGTGCTTCAGTTCTCGGGCTGGAACAACATGCCATTCCTCATGCTCTTGGGGCGCACCACGGGTTCTCGCGCGCGATTCGTTCAGCATACTATGAACATCCAAACTACGTGCCGCTACTGCAACGGGCGTTCGCGTTGTGGGAAGATCTTGAAAAGACATCGGGTTTGAAGATCATTCATCGGACTGGAGGGGTATACATGGGTGCGGAAGACGCCGTGTTCATCACTGGGGCGACGCGAGCGGCGAATGAACATGGTCTGTCCCATGAACTCCTGAGCCATAGTGATCTTGGTGGTCGGTTTCCCCAATTCAGTTTGCCCTCACATTATGCAGGGTTTCTCGAGAAAGACGCAGGTTTCGTCGTCCCTGAGACGGCGATGAGTGCTCATCTTGAAGGGGCCCTTGCCGCTGGGGCAAGGTTGCTAGGGCATGTGCAGGTCAAAGGTTGGGATTCGACTAGCACTGGTGTGACCGTTCATACATCACAAGGCCGTTTCACGGCGAAGCATCTGATTCTCACGGCGGGGGCGTGGTCGCCTTCTTTGTTGGGCTCCCTGCCGATCACCCTCACGGTGACTCGGCAAACCTGGGGTTGGTTCTGGCCGAATTCGACGGCGCCGTTTTCCTACGGGACGTTGCCAACGTGGTTCGTCGAATCAGAGCCTGGCTACGGCTACTACGGCTTTCCTATGATGCCCGACAACCCGGGTCTCAAGATCGCGTATCACAAGCCGGGAGAACCGGTGACGCCGTCGACTGTGCGACGTGAGGTCTGCCGGGAATCAGATGAGCCGCCGTTGCGTCACTGCTTGGAACACTACCTATCCCAGCGAGATGGTGATTTATTAGCGCTGCGGACTTGCCTCTACACCAATTCGCCAGATGGACACTTCGTCATTGATGCCTATCCTGACAAAGCCAACGTGACGATGGCCTGTGGCTTTAGCGGTCACGGATTCAAATTCGCGCCCGTGATTGGAGAAATGCTTGCCGAATTCGCGTTGGATGGAAGGTCCAATCTTCCCGTGGAGTTTCTTAGGATGTCACGGTTTCTGTAGTGATCGGGGCGAATCCTGCGGCTCATCTTCGTTCTCGTCCGGGGCCTATCTGGGTCTATAGATTCGATTGCGACCCGTTCTTGTTCCTTCTGATTCCTGGCAGTCACAGAAGCGAAATCGAGTCCCGCCTCGATTTTGTGTGTGAGAGGCGCTAGAGGATCTGATCTACAAAGCGCTGGGCGTCGAACTCCTCGAAGTCGTCTTCAGATTCACCGGTGCCGATGAATCTCGGGCTCACTTCCAACTGCTTCTGAATCGCAGCAACGACGCCGCCCTTACCGCTGCCGTCGAGCTTGGTCACGATGAGACCGGTCATTTTGGAAAGGGCCGCCTGAAACTCCTTGGCTTGACTGACCGCATTTGATCCGGTGGTGGCATCCACGACAATGAAGACTTCGTGTGGAGCATCGGCGTCTAGTTTGCCTAGCACACGTTCCATCTTGCCTAGCTCTTGCATCAAATTGTGCCTGTTGTGTAGGCGTCCTGCAGTATCGCAAAGAAGAAAGTCCACGCCCTTCTTGCAAGCGGATTGGTAAGCTGCGTAGCAAACCGATGAAGGATCGGCTTTGTAAGCTCCTTTAACGATCGGGATGTCAAGACGCTGAGACCAGATCTCGAGCTGCTCAATGGCGGCAGCCCGGAAAGTGTCGGCGGCAGCGAACATAACCTGATGGCCTTGATTCTTGAGCCACTTACCCAGCTTTGCCGTCGACGTGGTCTTGCCGACTCCATTGACTCCGACTACGAGAACGATGCTAGGGCCATTGCTGGGACGAGCCATGGGCGGCGTCTTGGCAGGCAATAGTTTGCGAACTTCTTCCCGACAAGCAGCAATGACGTCGTCGCCCGTGAGCGAGCGACCTCGATCTCGGAGGTCGTCGATGATCTCCATGGCCAACGGGACCCCGAGATCACCGCCGATAAGCTCTTCTTCGAGGTCATCCCAGTCGATGTCAGTCTTGCGGAAACGTGAGGCTATCTTAGAAAATAAACCGGCCATGGCGAGTTGTTAGGAAGAAGACGGACGTGATTTGCGAACGTTGTCGAGAAGACCATTGACGAAGCCAGAAGATTCTGTTGAGCCAAAACGTTTGGCAATTTCAATGGCTTCATTGATCGAGACGGGAGCGGGAATGTCATCGCAATGGAGGATTTCGTGGATGGCAAGTCGCAAGATATTACGGTCCACCGCAGCAAGTCTCTCCATTCGATAGTTTTCTAGCTTCTCTGTTAGAATCGTATCGATCTCCACCTCGTGCTCAAGCACGCCGTCGATCAGTTTCTCAGCAAAGGCCCGCGCCTCTGGTCGAATCGGCCGAACTTCCCAGAAGGCTTCCAGGGATTCGAGACGATCTTCAGGATTGATTTCCTGGCAGTAGAGAAACTGGATGGCGGCTTCGCGGCCGATCCGGCGCCTACCCAGTTTTGTCGATGACATCAGGATAAGTTTCTCTCAGCTTGGTAAACAGCTCGGCCATGGAGACGGCAGCTTGGCCAGCCTCAGTTCCTCGATTCAGATCTTCGCCCAGGCAGCGTTCTTCGGCCTGTTCTTCATCATCAAGCAGAAGGATCTCGTTGATAATGGGCACCTGAGAGGTGATGGCTACCTCTTGGAGCGCCTGGAAGACGGAGGTGGACACCAAGTCGGCATGCTCGGTTTCGCCGCGAACGACAACCCCAAGAGCCAAGATGACGTCTACATTTGTGTGTGTCGTGACATAAGAAGCGCACACGGGAATCTCGAAAGCTCCTGGCACGCGGTAGAGTGGCACAGAGGCATTAGGCATGCTGGCGAGGAGTTCATCTCGGGCATGCTCGATCATAGCAGCAACGTAGTTCTCGTGGAAGGTACTCGCAATGATGGCCACCGTCTTGCGGGGGCCGATCAAACGAGGGCGACGTCTAAGAGAGGAGGAAGATGGGCCTGCCATAGCGGGCTGTAACTGATCGAAATCCCTGGAAAAGGCAACAACGGAAAGAGGAATAGTTCTGAGCTGAGAAATCGGGATCTTCTGTCAGGCTAGAGGATGCACTCGAAACGGATTTCTTTGTGGCAGGTGGCCCTGCTGGCTCTCTTATTGGGCGAGGCTGCCCAGGCTGTGGAATGGCACCTAGATGCCATCTGGTATCAGATCTTCCCAGAGCGCTTCTCAAATGGTGATGTCGCCAACGATCCTGTTCCCGCGAGTATGAAAGACACCTGGCCTTTCGTCATCCCAACGGCCTGGCAAGTAAGTCCCTGGACTTCTGATTGGTATCAACTTCAGCCTTGGGAGCAGGATGAGCACGATTTTTATCATCACGCTCAGCTCCGGCGCTATGGCGGTGATCTTCAGGGAATTCTCGATAAACTCGACTACTTGAAGGACCTCGGGGTGAATGCGCTCTATCTGAATCCAGTGTTCGAGAGCCCCTCGCTTCACAAATACGGTGCTGCATGTTATCACCACGTCGACAAGCACTATGGACCGGATCCGACAGGGGACCTGGCTATCGTGGCCACGGAAGATCCTGCCGATCCCGCGACTTGGAAATGGACCGCTGCAGATAAGCTGTTCCTGACATTGATCGAGGAAGTGCATCGGCGTGAGATGAAGATCATCATTGATGGTGTCTTCAATCACGTGGGCATTCCTTTCTGGGCTTTCCAACGCGCCAAGCGGGAGGGGCCAAAGGGACGCTTTGCGAAATGGTTTCGCATCGATAGCTGGGACGATCCGGCGACGCCTGAAGATGAATTTGTCTACCACGGATGGGCGAATGTGAAGGGCCTGCCAGAGTTTCGAAAAGATCAGAACGGACCTTGCGCCGATGCGAAGGAGCACATGCATCACGTGGTGAGGCGCTGGATGGACCCCAATGGCGATGGCGATCCTTCAGATGGCATTGATGGATGGCGCCTGGACGTCGCTGCGGAGGTGCCAATTGGATTCTGGAAAGATTTCCGCGGCTGGGTGAAGACGATCAACCCTGACGCTTACCTTACGGGCGAAATTTGGTGGGAAGACTATCAGAACCATGAGTTGGCCAATGCGGCGCCATGGCTGGGTGTGGCCTTTGATGGTGTGATGAACTATCGCTTTGCCGCCGCCGCCTTTGCTTTTTTTCATGAGCCTGGGACTCATGGTGATGGTGCGCTGTTTGCAGAGTCGCTATCGAAGATTCATGCAGACTATGGGTATGATCGATCCATGGTCCTTCAGAATCTCCTCGATAGCCACGATGTTGCCCGGGTTGCTTCGGTAGTGATGAACCCCGCAGCACGTCTAGACCATTCTGCTAGCGTGAAGCACCAGCCAGACTATCACATCAGCTCGCCGGATGCGGCTGGGTGGCGCCGCCTAAAACAGTTGGCAGTGTTTCAGTTTGTCATGCCTGGCGCACCCTTCGTTTACTATGGAACCGAGGTTGGAATGTGGGGTGCAGACGATCCGGATTGCCGAAAACCCATGGTTTGGCCGGACCTCACCTATGATTCGGAAACGGCTCATCCGGGCGGGCGTGAGGTTGAAACGAGTGAGGTGAAATTTGATCTCGAGCTGCATGCATTCTACCGGAAGCTTACACAGCTGAGGCAGAAGAATCCGATCTGGCGTCGTGGCTCATTCAAGATCGTCGGGAAAGGGGAGGGTTGGATTGCGTTTGAGCGAGGCTACGATGGCAAGCGAGCGGTGGTCGTGGCAAATGCGACAGACGCTGTGTTAGAAATCTCACGAGAGATGATTGGATTTGGAAATGGCGGATGGGAGCGGCACGCGTTAGTCGGTGGAACGACGTCAATTCTCGACCTGAATACAACGACGTTTGAGGTTGGCGTTCGTGAGGTCGAGATTCTCTCTCCATAGAATGAAACAAGGGCAGCGCCTTGTCGGCACTACCCTTGTTTCTTAGAGTGATAATTGTTCTGTTAGCTAGCGAGACGCTCGGCAACGGCGTCCCAATTCACGACGTTCCAGAATGCGTTGATGTAGTCGGGACGGCGGTTCTGGTAGTTGAGATAGTAGGCGTGCTCCCAGACATCGATCCCGAGGAGTGGTGTGGCACCTTCCATTAGTGGGCTGTCTTGGTTGGCCGTGGAGCTGACGGTGAGCGCGCCATCTTTCACACTTAGCCATGCCCAACCACTTCCAAATCGAGTGGCGGCAGCTGCAGCAAACTTCTCTTTGAACGCATCGAAAGAGCCGAAGGCAGAATCAATGGCAGCGGCGAGGTCGCCGCTTGGAGCGCCACCTTTTCCTGGGCCAATTGTTGTCCAGAAGATAGAGTGGTTGGAGTGGCCGCCGCCATGATTGCGGACGGCCCCACGAATGCCTTCGGGGATCGCATCGAGGTTACTGATCAGTTCTTCAGCAGTTTTGTCGGCAAGATCGTCGTGACCTGCGAGGGCTTCATTTAGCTTCACCACATAAGTGTTATGATGCTTGCTGTGATGGATCTCCATCGTCTTCGCGTCGATGTGTGGCTCGAGCGAGTCGTGGGCATAGGGGAGGTCTGGTAAGATGTGTGCCATGATGTGTTGAGAGTAACAGTGAATTTCTTGTGATGACAGCCCTGAGCCGCCAGTTTCCGGAGCTTAGCGTTGGCCTGGAGGGGATCAAACAAAGAATCAGGGCGTTCGGAAAGCTCGTGTCCGTTGCTCTGTCGCCATACAGTTTGGTTATGCGATTTCTCAAGGGACTTCCAAAGCCAGTTTGCGTGGTGCTAATGCTCTTCGGTGTTTTGGTGATCACCGGGACTTGGATCTTACTGCGCAATCAACGGGAAGCCCAATCGATTAGGCAACGATACGAGGTGTTCTGGAAGGCACTGAATGATGAAGACGAAGCGGTGACTGAGGCACTAATGGCTCGTGTGGCCGACGGTTCCGGATTCGTGAATCTTGAGTGGATCGGGAATTATGGAGGGCCCCTTGACGAGAAGTCTCGCGTGCAGGTGTCAGGATCGACCGCCTGGGTTGTGCCTTATCCAATCTACCACTTCGGCGTGCTCCCTGGAGGCGATGGCATCGCAGCGATCAAGGTGGATGGGGAATGGTTTTTCACTGGAAGAATCACCATCGATTGATTCGCTTTGTTAGTCCCGTGAACTTGGGATGATCTTGAAAGTCTTGTCTTCGCCCTTTCGCTTCACGACGATCTCGGTCTCCTCGCCGATACTAAGGGCACCGAGAGTATAGGTGTAGTCGTAGATGTTTTTGATGGCCTTGCCGCCGAGCTTGATGATGATGTCGCCGGACTCGATGCCAGCTTCAGCGGCCGGAGCACCTTTCCGGACTCCTGACAGTTTTACGCCTTCAATATCGCCTTGGGCGTAGTCAGGAATGGTTCCGAGATACACGCGGAGTCCGCCGCGATTCTCTTGGTTCTCCGGCCGGGCAACTTCGTTGTATGCGGGAGCATCTTCGCTTGTAGCGAGTGAGCGGAGGACAAGGCCCATAAATTTCGAGATCTTCTGCGCGCCCTCGTAGTTGATGAGGTCAGGAGTATCGCGCGGTGTGTGATACTCATCGTGGGCTCCGGTGAAGGCGCTGAGGATGGGCACTTCGCGAAGGTAGAAGGAGGTGGCATCAGTGGGAATGTAGGTGTCATTCTGTGTCACGATGGGCAGGCCGACGGGAATGTTCCGTTTCTCGATCTCGATCGGCCAGCGGTCGCTGGAGGCCACGCCTTGGAGGATGAGTGACTTCCGAAGACGACCGATCATGTCCATGTTTAGACAGGCGGCAAAGAGGCCACCGAGCTTGGCGTCTTCATCTCCAAACATCTTGGCCCAAGTCTTGGTGAAATGCGCGGAGCCTAGCAAGCCGAGTTCTTCGCCGGACCATGCGGCGAAGATGATGGAGCGTTTCTGCTTGAGCTTGCCTTTAGCTTTCATGTCAGTGATCCACTGCGCGATCTCTAACATGCCGGCTATTCCAGAAGCGTTGTCATCAGCACCGTAGTGGATGGCGTTCTCTTCGCCTTCCTTGGCACGTGAGCTGGAGTTGGCCTTGCGGCCTAGGTGATCAACATGAGCGCCGATGATAATCATGGGCTCGTGTGGGTTGGGGGAGTTGCCAGGCAGCATGGCGATCACATTCCGTCCAGTGCGTTTCTCTTCATCGATATCGATTGCGGCACCCAACGTGATTCCGTCCAAAGGAATGCCTTCGCTCATCTCGCCTGTGTCTAACAAATCTTGCAATGCTTGCATGTCCTTACCCGCTGCGTCGAGGAGCTTCTGACCAAGGGCATCACTTATGGAGATGGCCGCGACACCGGAGCCAGAAAGAGAAGCGTCGAAGGAGAGGGGGACAAGCTGGTTCTTGACCTTCGAGTTGGGCCCGCTGACGACCAACAAACCGCGAGCACCTTTCTGTCGCGCGAGCATGGCTTTGAAACGTAAGCTGCTATAGCGAGTCAAGCGCTGTCTTTGTGAATCGGAGACTTTGTGGGGACTATAGCGGAAGGCTAGGACCCACTTGTCTTTCACGTCGAGGTGGAAATAGGAGCTGTATTCGTGGAATTTCTCGCCGTTCTCACTTGTTTCCTGAGGCGCTTCGATGCCGTAGCCAGCGAAGACAATTTCGGTAGGATCTATCTCGCCATTCTGTGAGAAGGAGAGGGGAAGCCAGTCTTTGGAAGCTACGAATTCGGTTGGTGTATCGCCCTGTTTGAGCGTGAGCTTGTTCTCTGTGCCCAGATCGACGCCCGCTGTAAAGTCGAATTCCTGGAAGTAGCTTCCTTGCTTGCCGGACGGCTCTAGGCCGAGATGCTGAAAGGCTTCCGCAACATAGTTTGTGGCGAGTTTCGCGCCTTCGGTGCCGGTGAGTCGGCCTTCGAGCTCTTCAGAGGCTAGGTAGGTGAGGTGCTGCTCCAGATCAGCCACAGTGATCGGAGCCGTTGTGTCAGAGAAATCGTGAGTGGTGTCGCTGTTCAGCAGCTCGAGCGCGGATTCGTGATTCCATTCTGCAAAGAATAACTGCGAGGTTTTGTTAGGAGTACGGTTACTTGTCCAGCTGAGTTGTTTTCCGTCAGGCGAGAAGGCGGGGAGGCCATCAAATCCATCTGTGTGTGTCACGCGGACGGGCTTCTTTGCGCCTGCGGCATCTACGAGGTAGAGTTCGAAGTTTCCAAAGCCATGGAGATTGGTGGCGAAGATCAAGTAATCTCCTGAGGGATGGAAGAAGGGTGCCCACGACATGGCACCTAGTTTCGTGATCTGTTTCTGATTGGAGCCGTCTGCATTCATGGTCCAGATTTCGGCTTGGTCGCCGCCTGCATTGAACCGGCGCCAGCAAATCTTTGAGCCGTCTGAATTAAAGAACGGGCCGCCGTCGTAGCCACCCACGCTTGTTAGCCTCTGGACCTCGCTGCCGTCCGCGCGCATTCGATAGATTTCCATGAGGAATGATTTATCGATGTCGAACCGCGCTTTCTCTTTCTTGGAGAGCTCCGCGGTGTAGGCGTGTCTGTTCGAGGCAAAGGCGATCCATTCGCCATCGGGGGAGTAACTGCCTTCGGCATCATACCCTATCGTCCTTGTTAGGTTCGTGATTGTCTTGCCATCTAGCGAAGAGGCGAAAATGTCGTAGGTTTGGTCGTAGTCCCAGGAGTAACGTCGCTCCTTGCCAGACTCTCGAAACTTGAGTTCTTCCTTCTGCTTCTCGCGTGCTTTAGGATCTTCGTGAGTCGAGGCATAAAGCACTTTCTCTCCCTTGGGATGCATCCAGGCACACGTGGTCTTGCCATGGCCTTGCGAGACCTTCTCAACATCGCCTGTTTCCAAATCCATGACAAAGATTTGAAAGAAAGGGTTCTCGGCGTCCCGCTCACTCTGGAAGACCAACTTGGATCCATCGGCACTATAGTAACCTTCTCCCGCCCGTTTGCCCGCAAACGTGACCTGGCGGACATTGTCTAGGAGCGTACCTTCTGCTTCCTCGGGAGATTGGGACCAGGATGTAGGGATGAGGCAGGTGATGGTGATGCCGAAGAGGGTGAGACCGCATTTCATGAAGACGAGTTTATGGGGAATCTCTAACCTGGCAATGCGGATCGGTCCGTCTGCTGAACAAGAATGTGCCCTGAGAGCGGTGATCTCCATAACGCTGGCGTTGTCAGCCAGTGATCAGGAGTGTACCCGCCACACAGGGCACGGTCTTTGCTCAACAAAAAGCGGTAAGCCCTGCTAACTCGCCTTGATCGCGACGAATCGGCCCACTCCCTCCCTCCATACACGAAGAAGCAGGAGGTCTCCATCGACGGCAGCGTAGGCTTCCTTGGCTTCCTCGACACTGGCCACACGTTGACGACCGATTTCGGTGATGAGATCCCCTGATTGGAGGCCTTTCTCAGCAGCGGGCGTGTTGGGAGTGACTTCGGTGACGACGATGCCCGTGACTTCAGAATCGAGCTTCAGCGATGCTCGGTAGCCGTCATTGAGGTCTTCCACGATGACGCCTTCAAGGAGTTCTGCCGGACGCGGAGCCAGGTTGTTGGACCTGGGACGCGACGTGCTGCCATTTGAGGCTAAGTCTTTGCCTGGCAATTCGCCAATAGTAACATCGAGCTCCATGGTGTCTTCTCCGCGTTGTAATTTGATAGCCAACTTGCTTCCAGGACGTCGATTGCTGACAAACAGCCGAGTAGCACGCACGTCGTTGGTTGCCGTTCCATCAACATGAAGCAGGACATCACCATCGCGCAGACCAGCTTCGGCGGCCGGTGTATCTGGGTATACCTGATCGATGAGGACACCTTTGTTGGTGGGCACTTGAAAAGCTTCCGCCAAGTCGGGAGTCAGCTCGCGGAGCAACACACCGAGAAATCCACGCTTCATTTCGCCGTTCTGAATGAGCTGATCAGCCACATTCATGACCATGTTGACCGGGATGGCGAATCCGATCCCCACGTTGCCACCACTGCGGGAGAGGATGGCCGTATTGATCCCAATTAGTCGGCCTTTGTTGTCCACAAGAGCACCTCCCGAGTTTCCGGGGTTGATCGAGGCGTCTGTTTGGATGAAGTTCTCATAGCTCGCAATGGAAACGGCATTTCGCCCTAGCGCACTCACGATTCCAGTCGTGACCGTTTCGCTCAGGCCAAATGGGCTACCCAGGGCGAGCACAGTGTCGCCTACTTTAAGAACGGAGCTGTCTGCTGCTTTGATAGTGGGAAGGCCCGTGGCCTCAATCTTGAGAACTGCGAGGTCTGAGTCTGGATCCACTCCCACGATCTCAGCGGGGTAAGGAGTCTTGTTTCCCGACAGCGACACGAGAATTTCGTCGGCGTCAGCGATCACATGGTTGTTCGTTACAACGTAGCCGTTTTCAGTGAGAATGACACCTGACCCTGTGCCCTGCTGTTGGGGGGCTTGTGGCGGTGGCGTCGAAGGCAGACCAAAGAATCGATGGAGTCGGGGATCCATAGACGCTGCCTGGGGCATCGTCTTGGTCGCAGCGATGCTGACGACGGTTGGTGCGACCTGTTCCACAATTTTGGCGTAGCCACCGAGGGCACCTTCGCGGATTGGAGGCGTGTTGTCGACGGTCATCATTTCAGTGAGCGAGCTCTGCTGACCAATGAGCGGTTGAAGGTAAAGCGCCCCCACAGTGGCAAGTGCGGCAACGGGGGCGAAGGTTTTCACAAGTGTTATGGTTGGGTTCATCGTTCGAATTCGGGTAGGTTTGTCGGTTTGATTCATCACAGCGGTCAGCGCCGTCTCAGCCTGAGTTTGTCTTTAAACTGGACGCAATTACTTCTCTGTAATTTGGCAGTAAGCCTGGTGTAAACCTCGGCCGACCTGACCTTGGTTCATGACGAGATCGCGAAAGTTCTAGGAGGGTGAGAATCACCTACGTGACAATCAAAACCGTGGCTTTTCTGTATGGTATATATGGTAATTAATGTTATTTAATAAATTATTTGAAGGCTTATTACACGAATGAATCAGCAACCTGAGACGATGTCGCCGGAATCCCCGCCCGCTCCCGCCGTTGACCAGACCCATCTTCAGCACCTTGACGTTCTTCTGGAAGCTTTTCGAAGGGAATCAGAGCAGGCTCTGTGGTCTTCCAATCGGCTGTCGTGACCAGCCAAGAGGGCATCCTCAAGAGGGTCATGGAGTTACGTGGCGCCTTGGTCGAGGAGCTGAAAGGCATTCAGCGAAAAGTCGAGTCAAAAGCTTCGTTGGAGGCGGATGACGTTGTGAGGCGCGCGAATGTATCGGCAGAAGAGCTGCTAGCATTGGCTAAAGTGCAGGCGGATGAGCACACCGATAGAATTAAATCAGAAGCTCAGCAGTTTCTGACGCAAGCACACATAGAAGCTGCCGAGGTAAGTTCGCGTGCCAAGGCGGAAGCGGATGAAGTGTTGGGACGGGTGAATCAAGAGGTGTCGGAGATTCTCTCTCGAGCCAGTGCTGAGGCTGATGACGTTGTGGTGCGTGCAAATACGGAATCAGATGTGATCATCGCTCGAGCCACGACCGTAGCTGCTGAGAAAATCTTGGCGAAACGTACCGCAAGCCACTCGCTTGTGGGAAAGAGTGTGACCTCCGACCGGCTGCTCAATGAGAAAGAAGGATCGGAGTCGTCATCATCTATCTTGTCACCTCGGGAAAAAACTCTTCCTTCAGAGCAACCAGCTGCGCTACCTGCAATTGATTTAGCGGCTTTAGCGAATCGACTGGCATCCACAGAGGCTTCGGCTGAACCTGGGCCTGTGGTCGATCCCGCGATCTCTCTAGGAGGAGTTTCGGGACCGGCATCAAGGCCTGAATTGCCCTCAGAGCCTCCCGCACAAGCTCAGCCTATGATCGAGGTGCCTATGGAAACACCGGCATCTTTACCCGTGACCCCTGGAGCTGATTTCATATCGGGACCGGCACCTGTGGTGTTTGTGACGCCTCTCTCCAAAAGCCCTGAGCAGGCTTCATCTACAGTGGTGGTTAAGCAGTTGGCAGAAGCTCCGGCTCCTGTAGTGGCACAGCAACCAGTGTTGGACTCGCCTGTGGTCGTTGATGCTTCTGCGAAGGTGCTGCCTATACTAGAGACGCCGATGGTTCCTGAATCGCCAGTACCCTCTGGTGAAATACCTCCGACGCCAGTTACTGAACCCTCTGCTCCGTTCGTCTTGCCGCCCCTTCCTGGGGAGACCGTTAAGCTACAGGCGTTAGTGGGAGATAAAAACTCTGAAGAGGCGAGTGCCGAGCCCATACTCGCAACCGCTTCCATGGCTCCAGCCGCGGGTCCGGTAGCCTCGCCGTTCGCTGAGAGCGCCACCGATGTAGCTGTGGTTGGAAAACTTTCTGTGGTTGAGGAAGTTTTTGAGGCTGCGCCTACAGAGAGGTCGAGCACGGAGATTCCTCCGATGGCAGCTGAATTGAGTATGGCTCCTGTCTCGTCCGAATCCGGTGCTGCTCCTGTTGCGAATGGTGGGCCTTTCTCGGCCGTCGTTGTTGAAGCCAAACCCGTGCCAGTGGGTGCAACGCCTGCTGCCGAGGCCGTATCATCGACGTCAGCTTTACAAAGAAGTGACTTGTTAGGAATTGTCTCTGCAAAAACGGGCTTTCCCATTGAGATGTTGGTAGAGTATCTAAGTTATGGAACGAAGTTAGACCTGACGCCTCAAAAAGTTGTTGAGATCATCGGTGCCGTTCAGAATGCCTTCCCTGGTGCACCAGAGGTATCGCTTACGAGAATTCCTGAGTTCCTCGATCTCGGTCGTCTGGTTGGATTCCTCGTCGGATCTTCTGCTAGTTTTGAGCCAACAGCGTTGGAGCTAGGGGCTACCGTCGAAGGGGAGGAGAGTATTCCTGCCGCGAATTCTCCATTTCAAGTAGCAGCTGAGGCGTCTACTGCCCCCGCGGTGGATCCAGACGGATCTCCTTTCCAGGCAATGGAATCTGTTGCGGCAGTGCCGCCCTCACCGTTTGCTATGGCCGTCGAGTCAAATGGCTTCTTCGGACTCTGCCGGGGAAACCATTGCTGAGTCTCCTCCCTCGACTCCCTTTCATGCTGTCGTGGAAGAGTGTGAAGCTACTCCCATAGAAAGTCCTTTCTTTCCCGCCACACCTGAATCAGGCCCGGTTGCTGCTGCGTCGCCGTTCGTAAAAGTCGCGGAGGCTGAACTTATCGCTTTTGAGGCTTCCGTTCAGGGTGCACCTGCTGCGGTTCCAAAACCGGTTTCGAGTGAGCCCGAAGTGGCGGTGGATCGCCATGTGATCCGGGGCCAGGTAGCGACAGCTTGTGGCTTGGGATTGACCCAGCTCAATCATGTCGACAAGATCCACATTGTCCCCGATGACCGCCGGTTAGCTGAGGCTTTGCGTGATCTCCTCCTTGCTGAGGGTTTCCAATCTGAGATTACAGATAGTGTGCCGCCGAACGCTTGCGCAGCGATTGTCATGAGCGGTTTGAGTGAGATAACCTCTTTAGATTAAGCCTCTGTGATACAGTTGGAAGCTTTTAAGGCAGCTCGTTCCGTAATTCATGGCCTCGGAGAAAGTCGATGTTTATTCATTACCGTGCAAGATACTGGTGGGGACTTTGGCATGAGTGCCGCAAGCGAGAAAGACGCATGGGCAGGCGGCCTACCTGGTTTGGCGCGCACCGTGGCTGCAGAACGTCCTGACGTTGGTGTCAAGGCACTCGACGTCGAGAAGGAAGGGCGTTCTGCAGAAGTGCCCGCACGACGTATTCTTCGAGAATTGACTGAGGGTGGGCCTGAAGTCGAAGTAGGATTGAGTTCTGATGGTACTCGCCTAAGTCAAGGTTTGGAAGCTACCCAGCTTTCGCGAACAGGTGCAACGAACCTTCCGCAGGATGGCACAGTGGTCGTCCACGGCGCTGGTCATGGAATCTTCACGTCTTCGGTAGTTGAAATGGCCAAGCGTCAGCGTCAACGTTTCGCTTTGTTAGGTTCAGTGGTCATGCAAGAAGAGGACGAGGATCCCTTTGCTTCACTCAGCGATCCCGAGGATATTCGCCGCGCGCTGATCGAGCTCTCGCGACATCAGGGAGAGAATGCGGGCACCCCAGAGCTCTTCGAGCAGCAGCTTCACTCGTTCCTCCAACAACGTGAAGTGCGCCGTCTCATGAGAGAACTGCGAGCCGCTGGATCGAACGTTTGTTACTTTGCCGTGAACTCAACTGACGCGGGTGCGCTTGAAGCTGTTCTCACCCAGGTCAGAAGTCAGTGGGGAGGAGTCGCCGCGTTGCTTCATGCCAGTGCGAGTCGTGAGGAATCTCGGATCGAAGCGAAGACCGATAGCCAACTCGCTCAAGTCTTACGCTCTAATCTATTGGGTGTGGAGTATCTTCTTGCCTTGACGAAACAAGATCCTATCCAGCTCATTGGCTTCCTGTCGCCTTCACTTCACGAAAGTGGTAGTGCCGGTCATGCGGACTATGCCATGGCAAACGAGACGCTCAATCGCATCGCCTGTGCTGAGGCCCATCGCCGGGGTTCAAACTGTGTGATTCGGTCGATCAATTGGGCTTTCTGCGACGATGGGACGGTGAGTAGTCAGACGGAGATGAGCCTGAGCGCACAAGGAATCCAGATCATTACACGATCGCAAACTGGACGTGTCATCGTTGATGAGTTTTCTAACAATAGTCGAAGCGATATTCAGGTCCTTCTTGCGCCACGTCGACCTTCTGGTCGGGCTGTTCTCCATACCTCTTATCTCAAATCACAGAGTGAGGTGCAGATCGATCAGGCGAATTCACCTCAACTCCAAGATCACAAAGTCCAGGGCGTTCCGGCTGTGATGGTTATGGAGTGGTTTTTAAGAAACGCAAGACAGACTGCAGGTCCCAAGGGTTTCATCCGCTGCCGCGATTTCCAGCAGCTTCAAGGAATCGCTCTTCCTGACTACGGCAAAGTGTCAGTGCCATTCTCCATCGTGATGGATTCGCTCAGTAGTTTCCAGTGGGCGGTCAGTCATCTGTTAGGCTCGTCGATGCCGACGGGCAGATGTGCTATAATGCTCTGTTAGAGCAAGTGGAGCAGAAGGAGTCTTTAGGTCTCATCCAAGCACCTGAGCTTGAGCTGGAACGAACTGCATGGACTGGAAGTCATGTCTATGGTCCAAGCGCTCTCTTCCATGGGCCTTCCTTCCAGGTTATTCACCGTGTTGAGGGAGTCTCCTCTCAGGGTGCTCTTGGACGACTCGTGCCGCCGGAAGACGCGGGCTGGCCAAAAGATACTTATATGTTCCACCCTGCCATGATCGATGGTATCACGCAGCTTGCCTTTGTCTGGGGGCTCTTCACTCAGGATAGTGAGTTCTTTGTCACGTCGATTGGTGAATTTGTCCAAGCTCCACAGGCTAACTACAATCAAGGTTTGCGCTGCTTGCTTGAAGGACTGGAGTCGTCTGCGGAATACCTTCGTTTGAACGCTTACCTTGAGTCAGACGCTGGTGAAACGCTTGCAGTGATGCGCAACGTGGAATGCCATCCTGTCCCAGGACGTTCGCAGTCCTAGCCCCTATCGGGTAGGTGTTGTTCTGTCACAGCATCCTAGCTGCCGTTCACGATCTGGACGGCGGCGGTGGAATTCGGTATATCGACGAGCTCCGCTTCGAGGGTGGGTTTCGGAAAGGCATTGCCATCTAAAACTAACGTGATCACTTGGGTTCCTGATTCGAGTAGTGTCTGCAGGCGATTGTTCTCAAGGGAGACCTCTTTCTCTCCAACCCAGGCACGCATGCCTTCGATAGCGTTGAACTGGATACCGACCTCTCCTGGGGTGGTGACTTCGACTTCGAATCGAACAGGAGCGACAAGGTAGAGCCAGCGCTTCTTTGATGGGATATCGTTCACCGGAAGGACACCTCGCACGGTGCTATACGCGGGAACCCATTCCTTGGCGTCATCTTGAAGCGCGTAGAAACGTTGATCACCTTTGCGTACGGGCTCCGCAATAGCGTCCGTGAAATTGAGCACTCGCCAGCGTCTGACGAGGCGCCGAGGAGGGACCTTGAAAGGGCCTTCCTTGCCCAGCTCAGATAGAAAGCGAATGAGATGTATGAACTCATCACGACGCAAACTGTTTGTCAGGCCCGGTGGCATCATGCTGACAGAAGCGATCTCTTTCTTGGCAACTAGATCTTTGGCAATTGTCGTTTCTTGATTGGCGGCATCTCGCAGTACGAGCTGACGGTCGTCCTCCAAGGCGACGAATCCAGATAACACGCGATCATCTGTAGTGTAGACGGTTGTCATATGATAGCCTTCTTTAACTTTCTTGTTAGGTTCCAGCATCGATTCGATAATGTAATCTAGTGGGGCACTGGCTCCTAGACTGATCATGTCGGGGCCTAGGGTGCCTCCCGCTCCTCCGAGGGCGTGACAGATGGCACACTGTAGATCCGCCCTTCTATAGATGAATTCGCCACGCTGCGGGTCGCCTTGCTCATTCACTTCCTGAATAAGTGCAACCAATTGAGGCCCTGTGAGGTTTTGGTCAACAGAGTCGAGACTGCCTGATGTGGTCAAGGCCTTGGTTAGAACGTCGGCTCTCTTTCCTGCGGAGTTTGCCTTTTGAAGCCCCGCATAAGCGATGGCCCGGGCAAGCTTACGACCTTGCAGGGCGTTGGCTAGTTCCGTCGGACCTTCCTTGATAGACAGGGCAATTGTCCAGAGTTCCTGAACGGCTGGGCTCCCTTCTTTAAGAGGCTCCATTAGGCCTACTGCAAGATCGGTGCCTTTCCTAAGATCGATTGGCATGAGGCTAATGGTGGCCCGGAGGCGACGTGCTGAACTGAGCGCCTCATTCTGAGAAAGGGACTCCAAGGTCGTGAGGCTTTGTTTACCGAAGTAGCCCAATCCCTTGATGGCAGAAGATGCGATTGCCTCCGTTGTGTCTGAGTTCTCTGCTAGACTCGTGAGACGTGTGAACAAGTCCGCCTGCTTCCAATGGCCAATGGTCTGGCACGCGAGAATGGCAACAGATTCGCTAGTGCTATCTAACAGTTGGGCGATACGTGAAAGATCTCCCCTTGGCTTAAGTTGCCGTTGGGCCGAAGCCGCGTTGAGGGTTTCCAGGGATCTTAGCTGCAAAGCATCGTTGCTGCCGAGGGCCTTGGCGAAGACAGAAGTGAGATCGTCGGCATCACCTAGGTCAGCGATGAGTTTGAGGATGCTGTCAATTTCGTCATCGAGTTCCTCTGCACTTCCTAGGACATCGACCAGTGGCTTGAGTGCTTCAGGGTTTTCAATGGCCCGGAGAGCAAAGATGCGCTGAGAATTGCTAGAAAACTGATATTCTGAACTCTGCATGGCGGGCAACCAGGTTTCCTCCAGGTTTCTTGCTGTTCGCCAAAGGGCGAAGTCGAGCTGCTCATCCATGGGATGCTCCAGGGCGCTCATGGCAATTCCGAAGGCTTCAATGGAGCCGATCTGGCGAAGAGCATTGATGGCTTCCAGCCTTACTTGGGGGTGAGGATCCATTATCGCCGTTGTCAGCAATAGAAGTGAATCTGGAAGGCGAGCATGCCAGTGATAGAGCACGCGGATGGCGGCCGCACGAGCCCTGTGGTCTGAAGCGGCGAGGACGGTTTTTAGAAGAGGGCCATCTAGCGTGTTGAGGCTTTGATAGGTCCAGAGTGCCTCCAATCGAAGGTGATCGTGTTGCGGATCTTGCGGATCTAATGCCTCAACCCACGCGGCGACTTTGGGCTTGGCCTCTTGCAGTCCGCGCTGGCGGATCTGTTGTTTGGCATGGTGACGGGTGAGATCCTCCGGGGCACGGAGTAACTCAAGCAAAGCTTCAATCGTGCTTCCCTCTATTTCGGGCCAGGCCAAAGGCGCACGACCCTTCGCGGTGATTCGCCAGATACGACCGTGGGTTTGATCCCTGCGTTCATCGCGGAAATCAACCTCGCCATGCTGAATGATCGGGTTGTACCAGTCGGCAATGTAGATGGCTCCATCTGGGCCCATTTCTACACCGATAGGCCGAAAGCCGCCGTGCTTGGTCCAGAGAAGGTCTTCTTGTTGCCTCGCTTGATAGCCACTACCATCTTCACTAAGAGTAAAACGGTTGACCCGATGGCCGCGAAAGTCATTGGTCACCATTTGGCCACGCCATTCTTCTGGGAGATGCCGTCCGCTTAAGACCGCGAGGCCACATTGCTTTGGCTGGCCGGGGCTGAGTCCTTTTAGCATTCTCTTGGCTCCTGGTGTTGCGACAAATACTGAGCCGGGAAAGACATAGTTCACTCCCTCACCATAAGCGCCGTCGGTTGCGAACGATTGTCCCCAGCGATCGAACGCGTGACCCCAAGTGTTCACGAAGCCATTGCACAGAACATCCAGTTCGCGACTTTCAGGGCGGAAATGCCAGATCCCTCCTGCTAACAAACGTTTCACACCCCAGGGAGTTTCCACATGGCTGTGAATGTAGATGGATTGATTCATGTAAATCATGCCATCTGGTCCTCCCCGGAATGTATGAAGAATGTGATGGGTGTCCTCCGTGCCGAAGCCGCTGAGCACGATTTCCTTCTTATCCGCTCTGCCGTCTCCGTCGGTGTCTTGCATAAACACGACCTCTGTGGAGTTCGCCACGTAGGCACCACCATCAGCAGGTAGTACCCCAGTTGGTATAAGTAGCCCATCAGCGAAGACGGTTTTCTTGTCCGCCACGCCGTCATGGTCGGTGTCCTCCAAGACGAGAATTTCGTCTTGGGCTTCTTGGCCTGGCTCAATCTGGGGATAGATCTTGCTGCTGACAATCCAGAGGCGTCCGCTCGAGTCCCAATTAATCTGGACCGGCTTTGCGATCATCGGATCGCTGGCAAAGAGGTTCACCTCGAAACCTTCTGCCACCTGGAAGCTTGCTAGTTGAACTTCAGGCGTTGGGTCGGGGATATTCTTGAGATTTCGCTGTGCGTGCGACAACGATGGGCTGACTGCTAGACAGAGCGCTGACAAGGGACCGAGTAATGCAAAGGGACGCTTCATGTAATGAGGTTAGCGTTTGAAGGTAAGTGTGTGTGACGTGGGGCGTTTCAAATCGCGGATCCTGGCTTCTTGCTCAGCGATCAATGGTTCGAACTGGAGAACTTCCACGGCGTTGTTGCCCTGCTCGTGTTTCCGAAATCCAAAGAGATAGGTTTCGTTCTGAGGCCGCCAACGGTGGAAGAACAGTTCGTTCTTTTTCACAATGGCCCTTCGGAGTGTTGCTGTGTGTGGTTGATGATCAGAAGGGGCAAGCTCAATACCTGCCGCGAGATCAGTGGCCCCGATAGTGGCGAGCATTTGGCCGCCATCTCGCAGTACTGAGTAATTCCCTTCCGCGAGACCGGTGATTTGAAGCTTGAGGGGAAGAGGAATCGAGTGGCTGGGGGACCATTCCAAGATGATTCCCTTCGTATTTGGGGAAACGTTGGGAAGTGCGCCCTGAGAGACTTTCCCCTCGGTTGAAGGTAGTGAAAGGGAGATGCTAGGTGGTTCAAGGGAAATACCTAGCGCTGTTACGAGAACGGGCATGATGGCTGCGTATCCTTCATCGGTATAGTGGATACCATTCTCTGTTAGAGGGTGGGGCAAGCTTTCCCAGGCATCGTGCAGAACGCCATAGACATCGACGAAACCGTGGTTTCGTGTGTCGGCTAGATTTCGTATAGCATCGCGATAGAGGGCTAAGCGTTCGTTATGCGCATCCTGATTGGGGAGGGGAGCTGGAAGATTCTCTGCTGGCGGGGGAGACATGAGAGCGATACGGGCACCAGTTTTGGCAAACATGTCTAGTAGGGTTTTATAGCCTTTCGTGAAGTTGGGAAGGCCAGCTTCACCCTCAAAAGCTGCTACGGCACCGTAGCAGGAGATGATGAGAGTCGGTTTAAGTTCGTCTAAGTGCTTTGTTAAGCGTTCGAATCCTTCCGCTGGCGGGCCGAAGTAGCTACGAGCGTCGCCAAAGACCGTGTCCCCGCTCCATCCTAGATTTCTGAAGCTGAGATCACGGTCTGCCAGTGCCGTTGTCAGTATGGTCTCCAAATGGCCGTAGGATTGTGAGCGCTCGATAAAGGTGTTTCCTATGAAGACGACACGGTCACCATCCTTGAAATCGACTGGAGAAGTCGCACCTGTCGAGGCGTGATGAGTGAGAAGAAAGAATAGAAGGAGCCTGACGAACATGGGGTGAGAATAGAGAGGTTGTGTGGAGGTCTGCCAGCAAAGAACACCGGAAGAATAGACCTGATGTGTCGAGGCTTTACTTTCGCTAGGCATTGCGCACATTCACGGCACCCGATGGATGCCAATGCCCCAATTCGATTACTCTTCGCGCTGTACTTGGCTACGCTAATGGGCTGTCAGGTTTGGCCGACGGGTAGTCAAACGGCATCTGATGCCTATCCAGCCTCGATCGAGATCGTGAAAGCGGAAGCGGCCTTGCATCGCGTGGCCGATGCAAATGGAGAAGCTCTGGGCGACGATTTCTTCATGCTCCGAACACGATGTGTCGTCCAGGTGGAGAATCGTTCGGGGAAAACTCAGTCGGTTCTGAGTCACTTTGGTTCTGCTTTTGATGATCTCCGAGTTCGGGTGCGAGACGAGAGTGGTCGGCGGCTTGTAGCAACAACGCATACCCTGTGGGCGGATCCACTTCTCAGTGGCCAATGGTTTCCTCTCGCAGAGGGCACGACGGAAGTGGAGCTCAGCTCGGCCACACTTGTCGGCCCTGGTTTGGTAGACGACGAGTATCCTCTGATTATCGACCGGGAACTCACGCAGACCATTCAGTTAGAGTACTTTGGAGGATTCCCTGGTAGTGACCTTTCCCGGGCAATTCAGTCGAATCGAGTTGTTGTTAAGGTGGCGGATCGTACCATGGCCGTACCTCGTAAACCTGTCCCGTTGCCGCAGGATCGTGCTTGAAATGAGGGCAACTGTCAGAGCATCCGTTTGGCGTGGGCTCGTGATCGCAACGCTACTGTCGTTGGGAACGCAATGCAAAGCACCCAAGAAGAATTACGGGCGTAAGCCGCCACGCAATTTCTCCAAAGTCATTGGAAGCCTTGCCCCGGGCCGTATCCAAGATTCCTTGGCGACGCCGCCGCATAATTTCTCGCGGAGCGAATATCCCTTTGATGCCCAAGGCAACTACCGTGAAGACTGGGTGCGGAGCTCGGGGGCTTCAAAGCGACGATCGGGCTCGTCAACATCCATGAAGCCCAACTCCAACGGATCGATGCGCTATCACGTGGTTCGACGAGGCGATACGCTGTTTAGCTTGAGCCGTCGATACGGCGTCACCCTTTACTCCATTCGACGAGAGAACGGGCTCGATAGCTTCACGATTCGCGTGGGCCAAGTGTTGCGAATGCCTGCCTCCAAGAACTAGCGCTTTCGCGTATTCGAGATTGGCTGGCGGTGGATGCTACTTGTGGGACTGTTCAGCAGTTGCAAACGCCGTTTCCATGCACCAGTTAAGTCAAGTTTATGAAACAAGCCTATCTTGAAGACGTCCCTCACATTCGCTGGTCCAGCCTGACGCCAGACGGCATTTCGCCTGCGGTCGAGGAAGCTCTCGTTCTGGCCGAGAAAGGAATCAATGAAGTCGCATCGCAGGAGCCTAGCAAAGCGACCTTTGCTTCAACCTATGGTGCGCTTGAACTGGCGACCCAGGAGTTGGACCGAGCGTGGGGGCGAGTGGGACATCTAGATTCGGTCTGCAATTCTGATGCTTTGCGCGAAGTCTACAACGAGTGGTTGCCCAAGGTTTCTGCATTCCATGCACAGATCGCGCTCAACGATGGTCTGTGGCAAGCGCTTAAAGCGGTGGCTGAGAACCCAGATCAAGTCAGGGCCTTGAGTCCTGTTGAGAAACGGCTGGTGGAAGAGACGCTACGCGAGTTTCGAGAGAACGGAGCCGATTTGCCACCCAAAGAGAAGGCCCGGCTAGAAGAGGTGAAGAAGGAACTTGCTGAGAAGACTCAGAAATTTTCTGAGAATGTGTTAGATGCCACAAATGCGTTTGAGTTGATCGTGGAGGATGAGGCTCGTTTGGAAGGGCTTCCAGAGATGGCGAAAGAAGGCGCCAAGGCTTTAGCTGCTTCCAAGGAAGGCGAGGATGACGGTAAGGAGCCTCGCTGGAGGTTCACCTTGCAGGCGCCTTCGCTCGTTCCTGTCTTGCAGTATTTGGAAGATGATGAAATTCGTCGTGAACTGTGGACGGCCTTTAGCAATGTGGGCCGAGAGGAGCCAAATTTCAATGGGACGTTGCTGAAAGAGATCCTCGCGTTGCGTCAAGAAGTCGCGACGTTGTTAGGCAAGCGCAACTTTGCTGATCACGTATTGCAGTCGCGGATGGCCAAGGATGGCAAGACCGCGCTTGGCTTTGTTGAGGATTTGCACGACCGCATCCGAGATCAGTTTGCCTCGGAGGTGGAAGAGCTTGAGGCGTTCAAGGCGGAGGAAACAAACTCGTCTGCGGGGGCGTTGGAGCCGTGGGAACTTGGGTTCTGGGCCGAGAAACTTCGCAAGCAACGATATGACTTCGATGGCGAAGCACTGCGCCCCTATTTCGCAATCGACCAAGTCATTGATGGCATGTTCGCCATCGTGCAGGAGATCTTTGGGATTCGAATCGAAGAAGTGAATACGGTTTTCCATGAGACTCCTCAAGCGGAGCCGGTTGAAGGGGAAGTCGAAGTCTGGCATTCCGAGGTCAAGTTCTACAATATCTACGACGGGGAAGGGGACTTGTTAGGTGGTTTCTATGCCGACTGGCATCCTCGTGAGAGCAAAAGGGGTGGTGCTTGGATGAACTATTTGCGCACAGGGCAGCCTCCCGAGGCCTCTGAGAGTGGCAAACGCGAGCCGCACATCGGGCTGATCTGCGGAAATCTGACGCCTTCTGTCGAGGGCAAGCCTGCCTTGCTGAATCACGGCGAGGTCGAGACCGTGTTTCATGAGTTTGGGCACTTACTGCATCACTTGTTAGGAAATGTTGCTGTGCGCTCTCTCAATGGGGTGAATGTGGTCTGGGACTTTGTCGAACTGCCTTCCCAGATTATGGAGAATTTCTGTTGGGAACGTGTCAGTCTTGATCGATTTGCGCGTCATGTGGAGACGGGCGAGCCTATCCCAAATGAGCTGTTTGATAAGATGATCGCCGCCAAGAATTTCCAATCGGCGATGGGGGCGATGCGCCAGTTGTCCTTCGGAAAGATGGATCTCGATCTCCATTTCAACTATGCCAAGCATATCGAAGGCGACTTGGATGCAAATATTGATACGATGCTTGGAGACTATCAAATTCGCACTAAATCGCCTCGACCCAATAACAGCCAGGCCTTCAATCACCTCTTCTCGTCTCCCACAGGCTACGCGGCCGGCTACTACTCTTACAAATGGGCCGAAGTTCTCGATGCCGATGCTTTCACTCGATTTCAACAAGACGGGGTACTCAGTGCCAAGGTCGGGAGAGAGTTCCGCGAAAAGATTCTCAGCCAAGGCAATGCACGCGAGGCCGGCGAACTCTTCAGAGATTTCATGGGACGAGATCCAGACCTGCAAGCTCTCCTTATCCGCAGTGGTCTGACAGCTGCTTAGCTTCCGGACGAAAACCACGAATAAACGCGAATGGCTTGTGCTTATCAGCCAACTTAGATGAGTCCTTTCTCGCATCTCTAACTCGTCTGTTTGGGGGGACCGTCTGCATCGGTCGTCACTCAATGCAGATCTTGGTTCGCAGTTATAGAGAGCTTTCGCACACTTTGATAAAAGCAATGCAGGATTCGTGTTTATTCGTGGTCTTCCTATTCGTTGAGCGCCACAGTGTCATGACTTGATCCTGCCCGGCAATCGGCTACCCTCCGCGCCATGGGTATCTTCGACATCGCAGCTTGTCTGATCACATTGGCAGCCCTCTTCGGTTATGTGAATCTTCGGTTCATCAAATTACCGACGACGATCGGGGTGATGCTGATCAGCCTTTGTTTTTCGGTGGGCCTCGTTCTCTTGAGCTTGGTCAATCCGGCTATTGTTGAAACGGGAAAGCAGTTCATGCAGGGCATCGATTTCAACGAAGCGGTGCTCGATTGCATGCTCAGTTTCCTTCTTTTTGCTGGAGCGCTCCACGTTAACTTGAATGACCTCGCCAATCAGAAACGGCTCATCGCGATCCTCGCAAGTGTTGGCGTGGTGCTGTCGACGTTCATTGTTGGCACCATTGTTTATTTCCTGCTTAGTGCCTTCGGCATCCAGTTTAGCTATATTTACTGCCTCCTCTTCGGTGCTCTGGTATCTCCCACTGATCCAGTGGCCGTGCTTGGTATCCTCAAGACCGCTGGTGTTCCCAAATCTTTGGAAACGAAAATCACAGGGGAATCTCTCTTCAATGATGGTGTGGGCGTCGTTGTCTTCCTCGCCATCCTTGGAATCGCCACGGGAAAGAGTGACGGCAGTGTCGGCGATATTGCCGAACTCTTTCTATTGGAAGCGGGTGGTGGGGTCGTGTTAGGAGCTGTTTTTGGTGCGTTGGCCTACTTTCTTCTTAAGACGATCGACAACTACCAAGTCGAAGTGCTTGTCACGCTGGCCCTCGTCATGGGTGTTTATAGCCTCGCCTTGGCGTTGCATATGTCCGGCCCGCTCGCCATGGTCGTTGCAGGACTCATGATTGGTAATCACGGTCGTCGGCTGGCCATGTCAGATACCACGCGTGATCATCTCGACAAGTTCTGGGAACTCATCGATGAAGTGCTTAACGCTATCCTTTTTGTTCTCATTGGTCTCGAGTTCCTCGTGCTTACGATTAACGGGACGAACGTTCTGCTAGGTCTCATCGCTATTCCTATTGTTCTGCTAGCCCGCCTCATCGCGGTGTCGATTCCCATTGCGGCTCTCAAACCTTTCAAACAATTCAGCAAAGGCGTTGTTCCCATTCTTACCTGGGGCGGCCTCCGAGGCGGCATCTCCGTTGCGCTAGCCTTAGCCATTCCTGCAGGCCCCGAACGAGAAGTCTTCCTGACAATGACCTATGTGATTGTGATCTTCAGCATTGCCGTCCAAGGTCTGACTTTGAAGCCGCTCATTAATAAGGTCACCGCGTAGATCTCACGCTGGGCGGAACACCAGTAGAGAGACCCGCATTTAGTTCAGTCCGTTACGTTCACGACGAGCGCCGTTCCTGTTCCTGAGCCTTCCGTATTCCTGCTGAGCGCTGCTTGCTTTTGATCCCTTTTCTTCGGTAGAAGAGGCAAGGATTTTTGTAAATGGATAACCGTTGCCAACGTCGTATGGATTGCAGGCAAATCTCCATTCTGATTTAACATGACGTTTGTTGTTTCGTGTTAAAGGTGAGCGAGAGGATTTTCGCGACTTGTCAAGGGGAGGTCGACGGTGGCATTCTGGCGGTGGGATTCGAAGACGGCAGCGATCATTTCGACGCTGGTGCGGGCTTCGTAGATGCTGGCTTCGGGTTGGAGATCGCCTTCGATTGCGCGGATGAGGTCGATGCAGGCGTCGACGTTACCTTTGTGGTGACCGTTGCCGGTGAAGGTTTCTGGTTTGCCAGGGCCTTGAGTGGTGAGGGGGATCCATTCTTTGCCGGAGCGACCGGGTGACCAGCCTGGGTCAGGCAGCCAGAAAGCTTTGGGGGCGTGGCCAACGTCGTAGAGTTCGATAATGCCTTTGGATCCCATGATTTTGAGGCCAAAGCGTGAGGGTGTGCCTGCTTGGTTGCGCCAAGAATTGAAATAGGCGGTGGCGCCGCTTTCCAAGCCATACATGGCGGAGAGTCGGTCGCCTGCAAGTGGGCCGATGCCTTCGGGGCCATCGAGAACGTGTTCTTTCGTGACTAGTTTGCGGCCTTGATAGACTTTAGCGGAACACCATTCAGGGGCGCCGCCCAGGTGATGCATGAGATTCATGACGTGGGAGCCGAGGACCCAGAGGTCTTCGCCGCCGCCGCGTCGATCATCCTTGCCGCGACCGCGAAATTCTAGCACTTCGCCGATTTCGTCGCTGTCGATGAGGTCATTGATGACTTGAAGGACGGGGCTATAGCGCGTTTGGAAGGCGATGGCGAGTTTGGTGTTGGCTTTCTCGGCCGCGGTGACCATGGCATCGGCTTCTGTTAGGGAGCGGCACATGGGTTTTTCCAGGTAGATACCTTTCACGCCTGAATCGATGGCGGCGAGGGTCATAGCGTGGTGCTGGTCCAGCCAGCGCGGGGCGATGGAGACAAGATCTGGTTTCATCTCCTTGAGCAGAGTACGGTAGTCAGCGAATCCTTTGATGCTGTCGCCTAATCGCTGAGTTGCTTTGGTGAGGCCGTCGGCATCGGCGTCTGCCACAGCCACGAGGGTGGTTTTGGCAACATCCTTCCACACGGTGTCCAAGCCGTGTCCATAGTTGCCCCGTCCGGTGTGTCCGATGACCGCGACGCGATAGTTTTTCTGTTTTGGCATGGGTTCAGGCTACTCTTGGGATGACTTCGCGATCAATCAACATTATGGGGTGGGACCATCCATGCCTGACGCCTCCGACGATGATCCCAAGAAACGCACGCATACCAATGATCCGCTGCATGGCGTGACCGTGAAGGCGATGGTGACGATGTTGGTCGAGGAGCTTGGGTGGGAGGAGATGTCGGAACGCGCGCGGATAAACTGTTTCTACGAGAATCCAAGCCTCAACTCATCCCTAAAGTTTCTGCGCAAGACGCCTTGGGCACGCGAGCGAGTGGAGCGGCTTTATCTTCAAACCGTAGCTCGGAAAGAGAGATACGAACGGCGTGGTCCGGCGAAGAGCTAGCGGAGGACGGTGGGAATCGTTTATCCGCTGGAGGGGAGGAACCACTGAAGGATACGGAATGCTCAAACGATGAAGGAATGCTGGCGGATTGGGAGGCGCGTCTTCTGTTAGCAGGGCTTCGATGGATTCGATCAACGATTGTTAATCTTTGAGCTTCAGGCTTCATTAAGCGATCGTGAAATCACTTTTCAGGCTATAGTTTGGCCTCTTGCTTTGTGGTGGCTAGAGACTTGTCTCTGTAACTGCGCAGAGGACGAGGCCTGGCTCGGACTTCTGCAGTTCCCCCAGGAGTGCCGCTGGGTTCGTGCATGGAGATGCGGGAGCATGGTCTTGAGAGCTCAGCAAGAGAGAGTCTTGTCTGGCCAACTTGAACGAGGGCGTTCAGCATGGCATGATTTGCTATCTATGAAACGTTTCTGTCTTCTCTTCCTGGTCTTGCTTCTCGGTGTGTTGCCATTGGCTGGTGAACTTCGGGTGTTCCCTGAGGGCCAATTGCCGAAAGATCGTCGGTTGCAGCCGTTGAAAGATCTCAATGGGCATTTCCCCTTTGCCGTGCCCAACACTCTAAAAGCTTGGGAAACGCGTGCGGCTGAGGTGAGACAACGGGTGCGCGTGGCAACGGGTATGTGGCCGATGCCTGAGCGAACGCCTCTCAATGCGGCCATTCATGGCAAGGTCGAGCGGGAAGGTTTCACCGTGGAGAAGGTCTACTTTGAGAGTGTGCCAGGATTCTATGTGACTGGTTTGCTATTCCGGCCTACGGAAGGTGCAGGGCCCTTTCCTGGGGTATTGAGCCCTCATGGTCATGGTGGCCGGTTGCAGGATCATGGCCCCGAGAAGATCCGCGATTACATCGCGGACGGTGCTGAAAGGTTTGAGAGTTCTGGCAGGTTCCCAAAGGTAGCTCGCTGTGCCCAACTCGCGCGGATGGGTTGTGTGACCTTTCTCTATGACATGATCGGGTATGCCGATAACCAGCAGCTTTCTCTGCACATTGGGCACCGGATTGTGGAGGCTCGGGCGGGGAATACATCAGAGAGCTGGGGGCTCTACAGCGCTCAGGCAGAGTCACGTCTGCAGAGTGTGCTTGGCCTGCAGATGTGGAATTCGGTGAGGGCTTTGGACTTTCTTGAGGGCCTGCCCGATGTCGATTCGGAGCGATTGGCGGTGACAGGTGGGAGTGGAGGGGGGACCCAGACGATTCTGTTAGGCGCGCTCGATGAGCGCCCTGTAACGGCGTTCCCTCAGGGTATGGTGTCGACTGCGATGCAGGGAGGCTGCACCTGTGAAAACACGTCGCTACTTCGTATCGGTACTGGCAATGTGGAATTGGCGGCGCTGTTCGCGCCGCGACCTCAAGCGATGACGGCAGCCAATGATTGGACAAAGGCGATGATGACGGATGGCTATCCAGAGTTACAGAAAGTCTATCAGTTCTACAATGCCAAGGATGCGGTCGATTGTACGGACCACACGCGTTTCCCGCACAACTACAACTATGTCAGTCGTGCGCTGATGTATGGTTGGTTCAATAAGCACTTAAAGCTCGGCCTAGAGGAACCGATCGTGGAGGCGGATTTCCCCATGCTGACCGCCGAAGAACATGCGGTGTGGGATGCTGATCATCCCAAGCCCGAGGGCGGCGAGGCCTTTGAGAAAGGTTTGATGAGACAGCTGGCAGCGAGTTCAGACAACCAAGTCGCCGCGATGTTAACGGATGATCTTCGTGCTGCATGGACAACACTCATCGGGCGCTCACTACCCAAACACGCAGAAATCGAAACGGACTCGTATCGGGTGGAGGCGCTTGATGATGGGCGTAGTGTTTCATTGGGCGTGGTGCGATCGAATGCTCATGGTGAGGAGATTCCTGTCGCGGTGCATTTGTCCGAAGGCAGGAGGCGTCACTTTGCTCTCTGGGTTCACGGAGAGGGAAAGGCGGGTGTCGACGATGGCGCTAGGAACGCGTTGCTGGACGGTGGTGTTACCGTGGTCACGCCCGATCTGTTTGGGCAGGGAGAGTTCGTTCAAGGTGAGGGGGCGTTCTCACGGAATCGCAATGTGGAGAACAAGCGAGCCTTTGCTGGCTATACCTACGGCTACAACGACACGCTCTTTGCACAGCGCGTGCATGATGTCCTGACTGTCCTAGCGTCGATGACGGAGGAGGCTGACTCGATTACGCTGATTGGTTCTGGCGGCGCAGGACCAGTGGCCGCGGTGGCGGCTGCACTGGCTGGCGATGCGGTAAGCAACCTCGCGCTGGACACCGGCAACTTTCGCTTCGCGAAACTGACAGACTATCGCGATGTCAATTTCCTGCCGGGAGCTGTGAAATATGGTGATCTACCCGCTGTGCTCAACCTTTGTTCTCCGAAAGCAACGTTTGTCAGGACAGCGAAAAAGCCTTCTGGCGATGAGGCGATTGTCGATTGGGTGAAGTGGGCGGTAGGGCAAGGCTAACCGCGATACTTGCCCATGGCCCAAGGAATGCAGGGGTGAAATAAGGCGTTGTTAGAGGGTGGAGTCGTGTGACTTTGTCTCCTCTCGGGGGAATTACGCAGCCGAACGTGGTGAGGGCAAGGGCGGTACTCAGCCTTTCATGTCTATTTCTTGAGAAGCCAAACGTTGCGGAAGCGCACAGGATTGCCGTGGTCTTGAAAGAAGACGGGACCATCCTCTGGACCCTCCTTGAGAGGAGACGCCGTCGTAGAATGGTCAGCGACGATATCCTTGTGAATGATGAACCCATTGTGGCGCACGGTAAGGCGAGCATCGGCAATCTTCTTGTCAGCATCGTTGTAACGTGCGGCCTTGAAATCGATGTCGTACGTTTGCCAGGTGAGGGGAGGTAAGCACAGATTCAGCAGAGGCTTGCCCACTGAGTAGATACCACCGCACTCATTCTGCTCGCCTGCGAGACCAAAGGAATCGAGGATCTGAATTTCGTAGCGCCCTTGTGCATAGAAACCGCTATTACCACGACCTTGACCGCGCGCCTTCGGTTTGTAGGGAGTTCGGAACTCGAGGTGAAGTTGGAAATCTTTGAAGTTTTCTTTGCTAGTGACGCCTTGCACAAGCAGATCTCCATCGAGCAGTTCTTTGCCTGGTTTTCCTTTCCATGCGTCGGCGTTGCTACCATCGAAGAGGACGACGGCTCCTTCTGGAGCCTTCTTGCCAAGGGTAGGACTCGTGCGTTCGATCCGCTTGAGTTGGCCGAAGGGTTTATCGGCTCCTGGAGCCACCAGCTTCATGGCCCCGTTCTCGATAACGACCTGGCTGCCATTGTCAGGATCAGACTTGAGGATGGTCTTGCCATCTTTCTCCGTCTGCCCACCACCCTTCATTGTTCTCTGCTTCTTGTCATTCCAACCGGCTCCGGGCAGGCCACCTTCGTAGGCAACAAAGTCGAATTTGCCGTCACCCAAGGCCACCACTTGCAGAGCCCATTTCCCGCCTTCAATGGTGCCGAGATACTCACCCTGCACCTTAAAATCCGGGTCGGAGACTTTGGCCGGATCAGTGAAGACGGGGCCGCCTTTCTTCTCTTGGGCGAGAAGAGGGATGAGCGAACAAGCTGTGAGGCTGGTAATGAGAGAGAAGAGAAAGCGTCGATTCATCTGAAGTAAGGTTTTGAGAGGGTAACAGTTATTCGGTTACAATGAGAACTTGGGTTGCTTTGCCTTTGGCCAGGTACTCTTTGGCGAGTGCGTTGATGTCGTCCACCGTAATCGATTCGAAATCAGAGGTCATGCTACGGGCCCAATCGAGTCTCTCGGGGTGCTTCTGACACTGAGACAGTACACTGGAGAGCCAGTAGCGGTTGTTGCGCGTCTGCTCTTTCAGACTAGTAAGAATAGGCTTCAGCGAGCGGGTGAACTCGTCCGCATCCGTGCCTTTTTCCGACAGAGCTGTTCCGAGTTCGACGATGCGATCGGCCACGAGCTGAGCCTTCTCCGTAGAACCAGGGCTCATGGCGAAGAGGGTGCCGTAGCCCTGGAAAGTGTCGCTTCCAACGTTGTGGGCGCCTGGGCTATAAGCTTCTCCAAGTTCTTCCCGAATCTTTGACCGGAGACGGTCGGCGAGAACGTTTGCCACGACCGAGAGTCGGCGCGCTTTCGTGATGTCAGATGGACGATCGGTGGTTGGCCAGTAGACAAGGACCATGGACTTGCCGAGTTTACTCTCGTAAGGGAAGAGCTTCTTCGATTCACCTGTAGGGAAGTTCACTTTTCGATCTGCTTCGGCAATGTCGGTTGCAGCTGTGCGCGTCGGTAGGGCACCGAAGGTGCTTTGAAGCATCGGAATCACCTTGCTCGGCTCAAATTCACCGACCATGCTAAATTCGAGTGGGGCGTTCTTGAGAGGCTCGTCGATCCACTGCTTGACGTCTGCTAGAGTGAGCTTCTCTATGTCGGCGATCTCCGGCATGCCGAATCGCGTGTCACCGCCATGAACGAAGCGGTCTACCTTGGCTTGCATCACGCCGTTTGGGGTGGATGTGATCTGCTTGGCGATCATGGGATACATCTTGCGAATGCGCTGCTCAGCTTCTTCGCGATAGCCAGGTGCGGTGAGGTAGGCACACATGAGTTGAAGTTGGTCTAACAAATCCTCTGGAGTCGTCTTGCCTGAGAGTTCGAAGTGCCCTTCATCAATACTGAACGATACGCTAACGTTCTTGCCAGCGAACAGACGCTGAAGATCATCGGCACTGTGTTTCTCCAGGCCAGCAGCGTCGAAGGTGTATTGAGTGAGTAAATCGATTCCAGGCTTCTCTTTGGGCTGTGACAGTTTCCCGGCGCCGAAGACACCCGTTAGACGGATAGTATTGTCCTCGAAATCAGTGGGCTTTAAATTCACAGTCACGCCATTGGCGAAACTCAGTTGGGTGATGCCGAGGTCTTCGACGACCTTACGATCTTTGACTTGGCCCGGAGGGCCAATTTCGCGGTAGGCGAAGGCTTGCTCTGCTTCCTCTACAGGGGCTTCGACGGATTCTTGGCGACTTGCCAGGAAGGTCTGAGTGACTTGGTCGGATGTGGGCGAATCTTTGAGATTGCCAGAGACCATGATGTGAATGGCCTCGCCACCCCACTGTTTCTTGAAGGCTTCCTGACACCCGTTCACCGTGATGGTTTCCATGGCTTTAGCGGCAATTCGCAAGTCGTCTTGCGGGCTGGAGAAGACCGCCTTCTCGCCAAAGGACGAGACAATAGCATTCGCAATCGTGGGTGCTTTCTCCGTGGAGAACGTTTCGACTGCACGTTCGTAAGCGTTGAGCAGTTCGGCTTTGGATTCCTTGAGTTCCGCTCCAGTAAACCCATGCTGCACGGCGCGGCGAACTTCTTTGTCAACGGTGCCGAGAGTCCTCACCCACTGCTCAGGTTGGCAGCTCAGTTCTACGTTCGACATGTCTGCAAACTTGAAGAAGTCGCCCGAGTAAGCTCCGCCGGACGTAAAGGGTGCGTCTGGCTTTTTAGCTAGAATGGAAAATCGACGATTGATCATCGCGTTGGCCAAACGAAGCGGAAACTCAGCGATGCGGTTCGCTTCATTGTCAGACTTGCTCACAAAGGGCTGCAAGGCGGTGACAGAGACACCGACAGCGGAGGCTTCTGGTTCGATTTCAACACGCGCACGGATGCCGGTGTTCGTTAGCTTGCCGAGTACTGGTTCTACAGCTACTTGATTGGCCGGTTTCATGTCGGCGAAGAGCGTTTTCACTTTGGTTTCGATTGCTGGACGATCTATGTCCCCAACGACTACTAACACCATGCGATCGGGACGGTAGAAAGTCTGGTAGAAGTTTTTGAAGCGCTCTTGAGGTGCCTTTTCAATGACGTCCTCGACCCCGATGGGCATGCGCTTTGGAATAAGTGAATCTGGAAAGAGGAAATCGAGCTCAGCTTCCATGAGGCGAAAGCGGATGGAATCCCGGCCTAACTTCTCTTTCATGATCACGCCGCGCTCGCGATCGATCTCTTCAGGATCCAATAGCATGCCATCTGCCCAGTCGCGCATGATGGTGAGACCTTGATCGATGGTCTCTTCTTTCACATCAGGGAGATCAAGTTTGTAAACGGTTTCATCAAACGATGTGTGGGCGTTGATGTCAGGGCCAAATGCCATTCCCAGGCGTTGAAGAAACTCGACGATCTCGGTGCCTTTGAAATGGCTCGTGCCGTTGAAGGCCATGTGCTCCAAGAAGTGAGCAAGCCCACGCTGATTGTCTTTCTCCATGAGGGAGCCGGCATGCACATAGAGGCGAATGCTCACACGGCCGGGAGGCTCGGCGTGCCTCATCGTCACGTGGCGCAGCCCATTCGCTAATTGTCCAAAGTGTAGTCTTGCGTCGGGAGGAATATCGCTCGCCTTCTGTGGCCAAGCTGATGGGACAACTTCGCCGGTCACTTGGAAAAGGAGGATGGCATGGAGAGAGAAGAGGAGGGTGCGGAACATCAGGGTAGTCTAGAAATTGTTAGCAAACATGGCGAGCGCCATTTCGTGTGCAACACCACGAATAGGGAATTTGTGATCAGGGGCAGGGTGCTATTCTGAATTCACGGTTGTGGTAATCTCGGGAGGCTTCTGTTCATGGGTGCGGTGGTTCGAATTATCCTTGGGGTCTTTATCGTTGCAGGTGCCTGGGTAGGCAAAGGCAGGGCCACTGCAAATGCGGCAGCTGAGGACGTCAGTTTAACCCTCTACGGGACGGCCGTGACCCCATCCTCGCTCAATCTAATCGTATTAGCGTTCTCGCTGGTCGGAGTGGCGATGATTGGTTTGGGGATTGTTGCCTTGGCGAAACGCCGCTAGATTCCTTCTGAAATGGCGAGCGACATTCCTGAAGGCGACGTTGAGGCGTTTAAGCATTTGCTAGGCGAGGCCGTGAATTGGCACATGCCGTTTGGGAGGTATGGCCCCGCGCATTACCCGCCACGGGGAGTGCCTTTGTATGACCTTTCGACCGAGTACCTTGGCTGGTTCAAGCAGCGTGGTTTTCCCCAAGGGAAATTGGGACAAATGATGGAACTCATCTACGAGGCGAAGATCCATGGTGCGGATCAAGTCTTCAATGAGTATCGGACGCGGCGAGGAGGACGCACGGATTTGAGAGAGAAGAAGGTGATGCGGCGGCGTTATCGGTTCGGGTCAGAAGATTGAGACCTTTGGCCGGGGGGCGGAGAAAATTCCTTGTCTTGTCCTGACAATTGCTTTGTCTTCTGCACATGGCCCTTCTCTCCACGATCTTCCAAGCACTCTTGCGAAAGGGCGCGCTTCTGGGGGTGTTCGTCCTGCTTATCATAGGCATCGTTGAGGTCGCTCTCTGGCTCTTTGCCCCGGTGGCTCCGCACGCGGACTATGAGTTCACCTTCAAGAATGCGATGACCCCCTACGGGCTTGAGGAGTCTTCGCGATACGAGATCGATTCACGAGAAGTTCGGACTAGGCCATCGGCGGAAGACCGTTCCGAGAGAGTGAAGATGCTTATCCTTGGCGGTGAAGGCACGGCGCAGCCTTTGCAGAGTGTGGGTGACACGGTTTGGGGACGTGTGGCGACCGAAATCGAACGCCAGTTTCCTCATGTGGGCCTCGATGTGTCGGTCAAGGCTAGCAATACAAGCAACGCAAGAGGAACTTCATTGAAGCGGGCTTTGAGTTGGGCCAAGACCTATGCGCCCGAACTGGAGCCCGATATCATGGTGGTTTCCTTTGGAATATCGGAGGTCTTAGATGTTCCGGAAGCCTTCCGCTACAATCCGACCACGATGCAAACGTTGCCCGCATTGGCTCGGCCGAGCTCGATCAAGGACAAGATCGTGCGGGTTTCTCAGCTTGCGAGGCGAGTGCGACTCTCGCGCAAGGCGGGCTCGAAAGCGCTCGCAGAAAGGAAAGCTCAATGGGAAAAACAGGACTTTTTTCTGATGAGCTTGGGCCAGAAGCAACGGGTTTTTCGGAGTCTGCCATTTGATGCGCAGCCTCCAAGGTGGGCTCCAGAACACGACCCAAAGCTCGAATATCTAGATGGGATTCGCGCGCTGAAGGCACTGGCCATGCGACTTGGGGCCGAGTTTATCGTCGTTGGAGAGCCGACCCTTCATGATGCCGACCTCAGTTTTGACGGGATTGATCGGCTCAATCGCCCACGTTGGATCAAGCGTCCAACGATCGAAGATCCCAACGGCGTTGGGATGCGCCCTGATCCTGCTTGGGTTGAACTAGAGTTGAACCGTTTCTATGAAGCAGCGGACGATTGGGCTGCGAAAGAAGGTCTTTCCTTCGTGAATCTTAATCAGAATCATGTCTTGCCAAAGACCGTGGCCAATTTTGTGGATGAGACAATGCTGAACCAAGCGGGGAGCCAGCGGGTGGCTGATGAAGTGTCTCCAGCGGTGACTTCTTCAATAAAGAAAGTTTTAGCGAAATAAAGTGGCCCGCTGATAGTCCCTCGGTTGAGTGCACCGCATGAGAAACTCGCGGGGATTTCCTACAATGCCTCTTTACCGCTTAGGAATTCTCATTTAGACCAGAAATGCTTGTCGTTTTTAATAGGCAAAGCCAACACACCCAACCATCAACCCAGTCTCCTCAGCACCATGCCTCGAATGCGCTTGATTCGCCGTTCCAGCCAACCCTTCTTAGTCCTAGGTGTCGCTCTGCTTGCCGGAGTAGCCTTGGCTCCAGAACTCCTCGCCCAAGAAGCCGAAGTGGCTCCCGAGGTGAAGAGGACCGTCTTTGACACGATCAAGGAAGGTGGGAATTTTATGTATATCTTGGGTGCCTGTTCGCTTGCGATGGTGGCACTCGTTATCTACAATTTCATTCAACTCGGACGCTCAAAGTTTGTCCCTGAGGATTTGCGCTCGCAGATGCATGAGTACATGGCAAGCTGCAAGGTTCGTAGTGCGATCGAAGTTGCTTCCACCAGCCCTTCTTTCCTGGGAAGAATGTTGGCAACGGCTTTGCCTAAGATCGACGCTACTGAGCCTGAGACTCTAGGGCGTGAACATGTGGAGGACGCCATGGCGGACTTCACCGCTCGCGAGAATCGCTCCTACATGACCATGATTGGTTATCTGGGGGTGATCGCACAAATTGCTCCGATGCTTGGACTGATGGGAACGGTTTCAGGGATGATTGGTGCTTTTGGGAAATTGCGTGACTTGGAGTCGCCTGATGCTTCCGTTCTTGCCGAGAACATTTCCGAGGCTTTGATCACCACATTGTCAGGTCTGATCATTGCTGTTCCTGCCATTGTGTTCTTCTTCATTCTTCGCAATCGACTTAACCGGTTGGTGGCTGATTCTCATGAGGCTGCTAGTGATATGATAGACGCTAGCTTGAATACCTTGAATGCCGATCAGCAACTGGCAAAAGTGCCAGAAGGGCTTTCTTCCTAGTCTGAGCGTCCGATAATCATGGCCTCGAAACGTCTACGAGCGCTCGCAGGAGGGGAGTCTGAACCCTTCAAGACGGACATGTCGCCTATGATCGACATGGTCTTTCTCTTGCTGATCTTCTTCATGGTCACCTCCAGGTTGATAGTGATTCGGCAAGACAAGAGTGTTGAGCCATCGGTCGCTTTGGAGTCGAAGCCACTGGCAGAAGCTCGCGGGCGAGTCGTAATTAATTTGTTAGATAATGGAACGATCAAGGACATTAACGGCAAGGTCATCAATCTTACGGATGTGGAGAATCTTTGCCGCACACGAAAAGAGGTTAATGAGAGAGCCGGAGTCAAAACGAAACTTCACATTCGAGCTGACCGCCGCACTGACATGCGTGAGGTTAAGAAGGTGGTCACGGCCGGGGCGAATGCAGGGGTCATCGACGTGGTTTTTGCGACTTACCGAGTAAACAAATATAACGACTAGCATCATGGCGAGACGTTCCTACCTTCATCTTGAAACCCAGGAAGATCCTGAGTTGGACATTGCGCCGCTCATTGATGTTAGCTTTCTCTTGCTCATCTACTTCTTGGTCACGTCGACAATGCAACCGAAAGAAGGGGATCTTGATCTTACCTTTCCCTCGACCCAGACCGATCAGGTGGACACGCCTCCGGTCGATCCGCTTAGCATCCATCTTCGTGAGGACGGTGTGATTCTTGCAGGTGTTGGTGGAGGAGAGGAAGAATTGGAGTCAGATGTCAACTCGCGCAAGTGTCCTCGCCTTCTTAAGAAACTGAAAGAGTATAAGTCTGTCGCTGACACCTCAGGATCTACGCCGTTTGTCGTCGTGCGGGCGGATGACGGCGCGAAGCAACAACGGTTTATCGACATCGTGAATACCCTGAGCATCGTCAAGATAACCAACGTGACGATCACTGGATTCCGTGAGAACAACTAAAGGTGCGGGTAGCTCCGGTCGGCGACTTCTGGCGTCTGGAAGTTGGCCATCGTGCATTTCCAGGCTTAGCCTTTCAGAAACACCCAACTGATTGACCATATGAGATCTTTTCTCTCTTTAAACTCAGACTCGAGGGGACTTTCCCTCGTCCTAGCAACGTTGGCTGCAGCGCTACTCACTGTCTTGCCCCTGCACGCTCAGAAAGGCTTGAATGCAACAGATGCCGGAGCCGAGAAGGCGACCCTTTTGGCGGTTGGCATGATGAAAAAAGGCCAATGGGAAGAAGCTCATGCGCTTTTCCAGCAGATTGTGGCTGAGTGGGGGAATGATTCCTACTACCGAAAGATGCCAGCCTTTGGTACAGTTTACTACAACCGCGGTTACTGTGAAATGAAGCTGAAGCGTTTTACGGATGCAATCGTTTCCTTTCGAACATGCTACGAGGACTATGATAACAAGATGGAGGCTGGCGAAGCCGTCTCCAGTAGCAATGTTTACCGCAAGACGGCTGTCTTTCAGTGGGCTGCGGCTGAACAGTATCAGGAAAATTGGGACGAGGCGATCAAGCGCTATCTTCAGTTCATGAAGTTGAATCCCACACCGGCGAAGGATCACTTCAACCCTGCCGTTTATCATCTGAATTTAGGAACCTGTTATTCCAAATTGGACAAGCGTGAGAAGGCCGAAGAGCATGTGGCCGAAGCGTTTAAATTGGCTCCTCGTAGCCGCATCGGGAAAGGGCCACTGTGGGGAGGATTCCTCGCCGTGCTCGAAAGTTATGTTAGAGCCGAGGATGGAAAGGAGGCGGCGGGTGCCAGTCCGTTTACCGACAAGTATTCCCCATACTTGATCTCAGATACACTTCTCCATGCCTATTATTCTAGTCGTGTACTTAAGCTTGCACAAACAGCAGTTGAGCGAGACTTGTTAGGCTTAGGATGGCGTCTGTATGGACTGGTTCCCAAGACTGCAGACGTCCTGCGAGCAGGAGCGATTGCTGACCCCAAGACGATGCATCCAGCCTCGAAGAAGGCCTTGGAAACGTTCAAAGCAAAGGATGCGAGCGGGGAACCTCTTGAGATAGCGACGTACTTTGGCCTTTCTAAGCTGTATGAGCAGGTGGGCGATACACGAGCTCAGTTCGCTATCTTTGACTACATGGCTACCCATTATGAGAAGTCTTCCTACCGGCCTACCATTCTCTACTTAGCGACGAAGTCGGCCTCTGACATTGGAGAGATGGTCGATGCTCAGCAACATGGATTAAAGTTTCTCGAGGAGTATCCCGACCACGAGTTGGCTCCTAATGTTTCCTCGATGTTACTCAGTTCGCTCTTCTACAATGGGGAGTACGAGCGCTGTTTGGATATTGCTGGCGAACTACGTCCCTCGCTAGCGGTGGGCTCTTCAGAGCGAGATCTTCCTGACTTCGTTTATAGCGGGTCCCTTTATTATCTCGGTCGATATCAAGAAGCCCAGCCTGAGCTGGATAGTCATGTGAAGAACTATCCCGAGAGCCCTTACATTGAAAACACGTCTTACTATCAAGGGAGCAATTGCATCAAGCTCTACGAGTGGCAGAAGGCCGCTGGGCTTTTAGATGGGTGGTTGAAGAAGTATGAACCCGAGGATTCAGGTCTACTAGATGTCGCCTACCTGGATCGGGGAACCTGCCACTTTGCTCTATCGACGCCACAGAATGGCGGGAACGCGAAAGCGCTAGAGTTTGCAGATAAGGTGATCAAAGGCTTCCCGCAGTCAGGGGTGTTGGATCGCGCGTATAGCCTTCGCGGGGACGTGGAGCAGAACGATGCCAACTTTGCGGGAGCAGAGAAAAGCTATCTGACGTCTGTGGCTATTGCTGAAGAGGAGGACCACTTTGGAACCGCTGCGTCGGCACTGATGCAGTTGGTGACCGTCGCGTCAGCCCAAGAGAAACACATAGAGGCGGTGGCTTACTACGATGATTTTTTCAAGAAGTATCCCGAGACCTTCTACGCTCCCAATGCTGCTGTAGGTGTATTGCCTTCAATCAAGGAAGCAGCGCCAGAAAGAATAGACGAGGCCCTCAAGCTCATTGAAGAGATTATTTTCCGCCTCGGGAAGCAGGATGATTCCGACGGTATTGAAGCCGCACTCAACGCATACTCTAACTTTCTACTTAAGGAGAAGGACACGGCTGCTGAGGTCATCGATATTCTCGACGACTTTCCGAACAAATTTGGTCTCAAGACCCTTCAGGCCTGGTTGCTAATTACGAAGATTGGCATCATTGAGGAACGCTTGACGGAAGATCCGAAGATGAAAGCTCGCGCCAAGATTTACTATGAGAGTCTTGAGTCTGACTTTACCAAAGATGAGCTCGGTGACTTTATTTTGTTTCAGTTAGGCACCAAAATTGCGGAAGCCAATCCTTTTAAGGCAGAACCTTGGTTCGAGCAGGTGGCGCAAAGTAAGGACCCTGAGATGGCCATGATGGCGCAACTCCAGCTCTCGATGATTCGGGCGAAATCGAATGATGTGGCGGTGCAAGCTAAGGCGATCGGCGATCTTACCCGAATTCGGACGAACATGAACGATAATCCGGACATTGTTGGGCCAGCGACGCTGAATCTGGCGCGCCTCTATCATAAGAGTAAAAAGTGGTCGGAAGCAAACAAGGAATGGCGTGCTTACATGGAGAACAAGAGTTATCGTGAAGGCCGACCGGAGGCGCTCTTCAAATTAGGGGAGAGCTATGAGAAAATTGGTAAGAATGACGAGGCCTTGGTTTCCTACTCACAGCTCACCGTTCTATACGCAGGTTATTTGGATTTGTCTGCGGAGGCAGTGATGCGTATTGGCAAGATTGTCTGGGCCCGAGGAGACCAAGTGAAGGCGTTCCAATTCCTCAACACGTTCCATTTTCGGATGAAGGCGAATGACCATCCGAAAGTTCGTGCAATGGATGCGTTGCGCCAGGATTACATCGGGCAGCTCAAAGCCGGCGGCAAATGGAAGGAAGAGCTTCTCCAGGTGAAAGACAGTTTCGGATCCATTCAGCCTGCGAAGACTAAGAAATAGGAGGCCGTGCTAAACTATCACTGATATGAAATTGAGATCATTACTTGTTTTTGGTGCTTCAGGGCTTGCCCTCTGTGTCTCTCTGGTTGCCAAGCCTGCTCCGGCTGAGATTGTTATCAAGGGACAGAATGTCGCTGAGACTGGATTTGTCACTAAAGCGGATTCTGCGAAGATCTATTTCTCTGCTAGTCCCACCGGAAAGAATGCCCGGGCCTATCCTCGAAAGCTTGTCGAACGATTGACGTTCAAAGCTCCAGATGGTTGGGCAGAGGCTGAGGAAGGGCGTCTTGGTGGTAAGTATAGTGTTGCCGCGAAAGCCTACGGCAAGATTGCAGCGGACTATCGTGAAGTCGAAGCAATCGAGGATAACTACGGCTCCCTTGCGCGCCTCCAACAGCTCGCCTGTCTAAGAAATTTAGGAAACTACACGGAGCTTGCCAAGAAACGTCCATTGCTCAAGAAAATCGGTTTGAGCAAGAAGTACCACAACCAAGTCGAATTGTTCGTGGGGTGGGGAGCTCTTTCCAAATTGAATACACCTGCAGAGGTGGATCAGTTAGAGCGCCTTGTGAGCGACTTTCGTGAGATGGAAATGGTGCCCGAACAACTTGCCCAAGCATTTTATCTCAGCGGTGTTGCCCAGGAGAAAAAGGGGAATCCAGGCAAAGCTTTGACGGATTATCATCGCGTCTTCACGCTTGATTTTGGAACGGATCGTGGTCTGTCGAAGATGGCGATGGAAACTGCGCTCAAGCTGTATGCCGCCGAGCAGAAGATTCACAAGGATCGTCAACGTCTGGAAGAAGCCCACGGCTTGGCAGCTGTGTTTGTTAAAGTGTTTGGCAAAGTGCCGAGCGAGGCAGCGCGGTTTACTAAACCACTTCCTCCGTTGGATTCTAACAAGCCTGAGTGAGCCGGCCAGATGAGATGGAGCCGATATCGATCAAAGAGCTCAAAGGCAGAGCCGGGGAATCTCCGGTTCAAGCTGACCTTCAGGTCCAGTTAGCCCAGACATCTCTCAAGGACACACGCAACGGCAAAGCCTACCGCGAGCTGGTGTGTGCTGACGCAGAAGGAAGTCTCACATTACGCGTTTGGTCTGATCATCCGATGTTCTCCAAATCAGAGAGCCTGAATGCTCAGCAGTTTCTCTTGATCTCAGGGCAATGGGTGGACAAGGGGCCGTTCGGAATCGAGCCAAAGAGCTGGGACTTCCGAGATCTTACTGCGGATGAGCAGGAAGAAATGCTGCGCGGTCCTGAGTCGCTGCGGGCTAAGCAGTCGCAGGACTACGAATACATTCAGCGTTCAGTGAGCGCTCTGGCAGACCCACGGCTGCGTTTGGTCAGTCGGCATTTTCTGGAGACCTATGGAGAGCGTTTCCTTCGAACAGCGGCTGCTCGGACTTACCACCATGCGCGTCGCGGTGGGCTCGTCGAGCATGTGGCGCAAATGATGCGGGCAGCGACTTCCTTGTTGTTAGTCTATCCGAGGTTAAATGCCGATCTGGTGATCACAGGCGTGCTCTTTCATGACTGTGGAAAACTGTGGGAGAATAGTTATCTCAAGAACGGATTTACCATGCCATACAACGAGATGGGTGAGTTGCTTGGTCACATACCCCTGGGGATCGAGCTTATCAACAAGCTTTGGCGTGAGCTTGCTAGTGATGAGTCTATCGCAGAAGAATGGGAGAGTCTGACTCCAAGCACTGAAGATGTTCGAAGTCACCTGCTTCACCTAGTTGCTTCGCATCATGGGACACTGGAGTTTGGATCGCCGATTGTGCCTAAAACCCCGGAAGCAATGCTCTTACACTTCGTTGACAACATTGATGCGAAGTTGGAGATGTTCAATGAAGGGTACGAGAAGTCGGCGCTGATCGGAAAGAACGTGTATGATCGCCAGCGTCCGCTCTTCCACACGCTCATCCAACCTCTGGAGAAATGTGGGCCGAGTGCTCAGTCCGATAAAGTAGCAGCCGCTTCGGTGACGGAGCCAGCGACTTCTTCGGCCTCACCAGATACGGCTGGGACAACGTTCGCTGCAAAGAATGCTTTGCTAGACGGAAACCAGGGTGCCTCTACTAATGAAGGTTCTATCGTTGGTGGTAAAGAGGAACTGTAGTCCACAGCCTTCCAGGCGAACTTATTCCAGCAGTCACCTGCTCCTTGGCCAGGCTCGCTATTGAAGAAGTAGAGTTGCGTGCGATCGAAGAGATACTCGGCGCGATATTTGTCAGTGGATTGCTTTGCTAGCGGTGGATCACGCGGCAAATCTTCCTTTTCTCCCGTTGTTTCTAACAAGAAGACATTGCCATCAATGCGAGCGATACACCAAGCATGGCCTTCTCTCTCATCGGTCTCGCCGATCACGACGCGGGCTTCGATGCCTCGAGACATAAGCCAGTCGGCGAGGAGGATTGAGGTGTCTTCGCAATCACCCGAACGCCGTTGAAGGGTCTCGGCCGAGGTCTGCCAAGAGTCCTTTGCCCGTGTTGCGGTGTTGACGTCATAGTCGTTCTCGTAGCTGCAGTGATCGAGTACGCCGTGCCACAAGGAGATCATTTCCTCGTAAGGAGACACGTTAGGTCGAAACGCGGCGAGGGGACTGATCCTGCTAAAAAAGGTGTTTGCTCGAGCATATTGGTCGACAGTATTTACTGCGAGGATGTCGTAGTTGGTTTCGCATTGTGGGCACTGCAGCAACAGGACCCGATCACCTGCATAGAATTGCCCGTTGTAGGGGCGTTTGCAAAGCGCACAGACGTGATGAAACTGTTGGAGGCCTGTGGCGAGAAGCTTCGGATCGAATTTTGGCAATCGTTGGACTAGTATTGCCCAAGCATCGACCAGATTTCTGTCTGAGTGCGGACGGAGGACAATTGAGAAATGGGTGTAAGTCGGATTTTTAACTTCTGCCCAAGCCGCAAATTCTGTTCGGAATGCCTCAATTTGGTAAGGTACTCTAAAAACACCAGCCGAGGCTGCTGCGACACCCTTAACCTGTGATTGAAGGTTGTTGAGAATTTGCTCGGCTGAAAAGTGAGGCGATGTGGGGCTGCGCGATGTGATTAGTTGCTCAGCCCACGCTTGGATGTTCGGATCTTGTTCGAGGAGGGAATTGGACTGCAAGGCCAGACTTCTTACCTTATTGAGCGTTGCAAGAAGGCGAGCTGGCTCAAGCTTCTCAGGTGGTGAGGCCATTGCCGTCCACGAAATAGATTTTGAAGGGATGAACTTAAAGATTCCTATCGAGATGGCCGAAGTAGCGAGGAGGAAAACGAGGAGTTTCTGAGACATCGGCGATCAAATAAATATAATAAGATTAAGCAATTACAAATAACTTCCAGATTTTTCATGTTAAGGGAAAGGTGTCCTAGGTTGTATAAATAATTAACGTTTTTATGCATTATTCATTTGCTAATTATTTATGTATATTTAGCAAATAAGAATGCCTGAGGGGTTAGAGGACACTAGTGCCGATACTCTACGCGCGGAAATTCTCGCGCTAGAAGCGCAGCTTCGTGCGATCGATGATCAGTTGGAGATAGAAACTGAGTTGGCTAAGCCAGAGTTCGCCTCGACGCCCGTGGTCCCAGAGCCAGTGTTGGAGAAGAAACCAGTGTTGGAGAAGAAACCAGCGGTTGAGAAGAAACCAGCGGTGGAGAAGAAGCCGGTGGTTGAGAAGAAACCAGCGGTGGAGAAGAAACCAATGTTGGAGAAGAAACCAATGTTGGAGAAGAAACCAATGTTGGAGAAGAAACCAATGTTGGAGAAGAAGCCGGTGGTTGAGAAGAAACCAGCGGTGGAGAAGAAACCAGCGG
>Ga0213868_10000225_pt1 | contig 53131 bp, 53 predicted proteins | sample PICome_9_FD_160087 | JGI IMG/M metagenome (GOLD analysis project Ga0213868, IMG submission 160087) | Coastal seawater microbial communities near Pivers Island, North Carolina, United States - PICO127 | ecosystem: Environmental > Aquatic > Marine > Coastal | place: USA: North Carolina...
AGCTATAATCTCACTGTAAATGCGGGTCAAGGTTGGGTGGTACTCAATGGCGAAATTGGTGCAAAAGCAACAGAAATAACAGGGAATGCAATAGTCTCTTTGTTAAATGAAAATAGGGCTGTTTATTATGGCAATATGAATTACCTTACTGATTCCCTATACGCTAATAACCAAATCGGTAATGTAGCAATTACAGGAAATGAAATTTTCATTCGGGATGATATTACAACCTATCTAAATCAAACTTATACAGGCCATGTCCAAATTGGTAATAACGGCACTATGATTAACGGTGTACTTAAAAAGAACGTATCATTGATGTCGGTCGATCCAACGATTAGTTTCGTTGGTCGATCCATTCTCTATGCAGATACCGAGCTTGGCCAGGTAATTTATAAAGAGTCCGTAGAAAAATATTCTTTTGATGACGAATTTTCAACTCCAACTCATAGCCTCTCTTTGGCTGCCAAGGGAGCATGTTGGGTAAGTGGAGGTGCTATAGTTGCATGTCAAAATGATGGCAGAGGAAACATCTATAAAGGACTCGATGAAAATGGAGAGGACAAAGCTTTTTATAATGCTTTGAGACCTTTAGCAAGCCTGTCTGAGGATAATATAACTATGCTGTTCCCCAGAGGTATAATTAATAATAATATTAATATTAACCAACTTAGTATTCCTCAGGGATCTATAACTAACGGTGCAGGATCAGTTTCTTCTGAGTCAATCGCATATAGTGGGGCACTCAGTCAAAATGCCTTCGAATCAGGACCACCACCCAAGGCGCCACCACTAAATTTAGGTGGCAAGAAAGGCGGCTTTGCCCGAGCGATCTCCAATGCATCAAAAATTAGCGGGGCAGGCGTTCTTGGTGGTCAAATTAGTCGCGCTAAGTTATCTAGCCCAGTTAAAATGATGTATCTAGAATATACAGGCGATGTGCTCATCGGTGAGGTCCGATCGAGTTTTAGCGAGGGTAGCTTTGATAATGTCGTATTTTCTTCCGATTCAAAAGACGTTAAGACCTCAAAAAAAGATAATTCTAAAATGCAGAATACTTCTCTTAAAAACGGAACAACTTCTGTAGAGTTGAGTTCTGATAGTAATGAGACAAATGAAGATGAAGATGAAATTTTAAATTAACCCAGTCTAATTACTGATTATTCAGCAAAAATAACCTAGCCAATCATTGATAATTCTATATGTTGATAAAAATTAAACATTATTTAAGCCGATTCGATATTAAAGATGCGCTGGTTCTATCTATATTAATTCATGGCATACTCATTACTGATCTTTTAATTTTGAAATTCGATGATGCAAAAAAAAATAAAGAATCTATAGATTTTGAAGCCGTTTTATTATCAAAAAATATTCCAGAACCCATCCCCCCATCAGAAGAACAAGCATCTGAAAAACCTGAATCAGAAGTTTCAGAAGAAATCGAAACAGAAGTGCCAGAAGAAAATAGTGTGCCGGTAAAGAAGGAAATAACACCTACTGAACCTGAACCTGCTCAACAACAAGAATCATCAGTATCAGCCCCAGAGCCAGTTGAAGTTCCTGAAATAGGAGAGGATGATTCAAGAAACGCAGGATTGATAGCACTTGATGATTTTAGTCGTCAATTGGCCGTCCATATCGCTAAGTATAAAAAATACCCCAGAATTGCCCAAAGAAGAGCATGGCAAGGGGAAGTTGTTTTGCAAGTTAAGCTGACAGGGCAGGGCCAACTAGTTTCAAAAATCCTCAGAAAATCAAGTGGATTTAGGATTTTGGATCAAGAGGGTTTAGCTATGATAGACAGAGCCATACCTTTTCCAACACCGCCAAGTATATTAGGCGATAGAGTATTCACAATTTTAGTACCAATTAAATTTACGTTGCTTTAACTTTATTAGGAGAAAGAATATGTGGGAAGTAATTCAAGATGCAGGTTGGCCGATATGGCCATTAATTTTCACTTCCATGATAGCTTTTGCGATTATTGTGGAGCGATCAGTAGCTCTTCGAGACAGCATAGTTATTCCAGAAAACCTTTTGGATGATATAGAACTTCAACTACAGGATGGTCATTTAGATAAACAGGCATTAGCGTCTCTTAGTGGCAGCTCTTTGTCTGGTTTTATGTTTGCCACTGTAATTGAGAATTACAGTGAACCAACAGAAGTTCTTAATGATGCCATCGTGAAAACAGGTGATTCTATCAGTCATCAATTAGAAAAATATCTTTATCTTTTAGCAATGATTGCAACAGTTGCGCCTTTATTAGGGCTGTTTGGAACGATTGTGGGAATGGTGGAGCTATTTGGTTCTTTTACCAGTCAGGGGCAAGATGTGGAACAGTTCGCACGCGGGATTTCTGTTGCGCTATATAACACTGGTGGCGGTATTGTTGTTGCAATCCCAGCTATGATTGCTCATAGAGTATTTCGTGCAAAAATAGATAATCAAATTCATATCATGGAAAAGAACTCTCAGCGTATCATTAAACTTTGCAATACTGGAGGTAAGTAATCATGCGCCTAAAAAGAAGAGATCGTGCTGAAGATATTGAGCTTAATTTTATCCCGTTAATAGATGTTCTATTAGTGGTTATCATATTTTTGATGGTCACCACGACGTTTGCGAAGTTGGGTGAAGTAAAAATTAACCTACCTGTCGCTGAAAGAACTCAGGTTAATGAAGAAACACTACCTATCAGGGTTACAATCACTGAAGAAGGCAGCTATACAATCAATGATGAACCTGTAATTTCCGATGATATTGAGAGTATGGCAAATATTTTAGCTGAAATTGCTGAAGGTGAATCAAATACACAAGTCATTATAAGTGCTGATGCAAAAGCTCGTCATCAGTCTATTATTGATCTTATGGAGGCTGCTCGAAAAGCTATGTTAAATAAGATTGCATTTGCAACAAAACCAAAAGTTACCGAATAGCTTATATTTGCCATTTATTAATAATTGGAATAATTGATGACTCAGCTTCACTAGCAGAGGTGGCATTTAGTTTCTTGATATTCTTTAGTTTTGATGAGAGGAACGGTAGTAATTCCTTTTTAGGAATAATTCTGCAATACCACCACCCATCTTTTTTTATAACATATTTTAAAATGCAAGCATTTTGTTAGTTTGAATAACTAACTTCACTCCCATTTTGCTCTCAGTTCCACTCCCATTTTATATAGAAGTGATGCTCTTAAACCCTCATATACTAGGCTTAAAATACTATGGTGGAGGCGGCGGGAATTGAACCCGCGTCCGTCAGTCCTCTGCCGAAGGCTCTACATGCTTAGTTCAGTCATTATTTTAATAATATACAGCCCGACTGGCAGGGCAAGTAGATCACGATTCCGGTAAGTTTTTAGCAAATCCGCCCCAGACAAGCTTCATCACGATCTTATGAGTATGACACCTGATAGTCCCGAGAGACTCTGGACGCATAAGCACGGCTCCAGTCAGATGGCTCCCTACCGTTTCTTAGGCGGCGAGTGCGTAGTTGTCGTCGTTGGCAACTAATAATTTGCGACTTTGGATTAACGAGATTGGTCACCATCTCGGCATGCACCACAGGTTTTGTAACCGGCGTCGAATCCAGAACGCCCCCATAATTAGACAGCTTAACACACTAAAAAGCGGTATAGCGTAAATAACCAGATAAGAAAATATATGGACCCATACAAAATTTTAATGATATAACCTAAATTGATAACTAGAAAGCCTCAATTTCTCCTGCAAATTAGATGTTATGTCGCATAATTTTTTGTTTTTGACGTTGCCAGTCATGATCTTTTTCAGAAGCTCTCTTATCATGTGACTGCTTGCCTTTTGCTAATGCGATCTCACACTTTATAATATGCTCTTTCCAATAAATTGATAAGGCGATACACGTGTGACCTTTTTGGTTAACACCATTAAATAGTTTGGATAACTCTTTTTTGTTTAATAAAAGTTTTTTATTTCTTCCAGGATTCACCACATAGTGGGTTGAGGCAGTATTTAATGGGGCTATATGAGTTCCCATTAAAAAGGCCTCGCCATTTTGAAGTAATACAAAGCTATCAGTAAGCTGCCCTTTTCCAGCCCTTAAGCTTTTCACCTCCCAACCTTGCAAGACTAGACCGGCTTCAAATTTTTCTTCAATGAAGTAGTCATGCCGCGCTTTTTTATTTTGCGCAATAATAAGATTTTTTTGTGAGTTCTTAGATTTTTTTTCCATAATGATTATTATAAGGATTGATGGTGAAAGCACCTATAATTTTCTTATACTGCAAGATAAAGAAATAATAGTATAGCTGACTAGTTTTTAAGAACGGAGTTTATCGGTACAATTAAATTATCAAAAAAAAGGAAGGGTTTTGAAGAAGAATAAAAATTTTCATGCATCATGGTCTAGTCGTTGGACATTTATTTTGGCAGCCGCTGGATCTGCTGTTGGCTTGGGGAATATTTGGAAATTTCCATATATTGCTGGAGAAAATGGAGGCGGTGCATTTGTCATTGTATATATCCTTTGTATCGTAATTGTTGCGCTTCCTATTATGGTAGCTGAAGTAACATTAGGCCGTATGGGTAAAAAAAGTCCAGTCAACACCATTCGAGATTTGATTCAATCATCAGATACACATAAAAGTTTTAATATAATTGGCTGGATGGGCGTCTCTGCAGGGCTATTAATTTTATCTTACTATGCAGTTATTGCTGGTTGGGCATTGAGTTATATCGAGCATATGATTTCTGGAACCTTTCATAATATAAATGCAGAGAATGCAGGGCTTATTTTTGATAATTTACTAAAAGATAAAAATGAATTATTGTTTTGGCAGTCTTTATTTATGTTGATGACAGTCATCGTCGTAATTTTTGGAATAAATAAGGGTTTAGGACTTGCTGCTCAGATACTAATGCCACTTTTATTTATCCTGTTAATTGGGCTATTGATATTCGGATATCAGCAGGGTGATCTTGCGAAAGCATTTAGTTTTCTATTTGGTTTTAATTTTGAATCACTCAGCTGGAAAGCTGTACTAGTAGCACTAGGCCATGCTTTTTTCACACTTAGTATAGGTATGGGGGCAATGATGACCTATGGGGTTTACATGCCAGAAGATAGCCGAGTTTTTCCCAATGTGTTAATGGTGGGTATCTTGGATACTTTGGTTGCATTAATTGCAGGGCTCGTAATTTTTTCTATTGTCTTTGTAAACCCAGGTATTGAGTCAAGCGCAGGTCCTGGATTAATGTTTGTAAGTTTACCGGTAGCTTTCGGCAGCATGCTTGGCGGCCTAATCTTCGGAACTATATTTTTCGTTTTGGTCACCCTAGCAGCATGGAGTTCTTCAATCTCTTTGATTGAGCCTGCAATTGCTTACCTAATAGAATCTAGAAAATGTACTAGATTGGTGGCAAGTCTAGCCTTAGGTTTCATCACATGGATTATTGGCTTAGGAAGTGTTTTTTCTTTTAATATCTGGGCTGAAGAAAAAATTGCAGGATTCAACTTTTTCGAATTAATAGATTTCATAACTGCTAATATCATGCTTCCACTATCAGGTTTGTTAGTAGCAATCTTGATTGGATGGAAGATAAAGTCAAAAATGGTTGAAGACCAGTTACTAGCCGGTAGCCCTAAATTGCTCTTTACTTGGAAATGGGTTATAAGATTTATCTCACCTTTAGCTGTAATAGTTGTTTTAGTCATGGGTATTTATCCGAGGCTTACATAATAATGTCAACATCTATTAACCGAACAGCCCTCCTATCATATTCAGCACAAAAGATGTTCGATATAGTAAATGATGTAACGAGCTACCCTGATTATATGAATAACTGCATAGGTTCTGAAATAATCGAGCAGGATGAATCTTTCATGGTTGCGAGGCTCGATCTAAAAAAGGGTTTTTTGCAGCACAGCTTTACAACTCATAATATTTTATCCGAGCCAAAGCGAATAAGTATGACTTTAAAAAAAGGTCCGTTTAGTAAATTTAGGGGAGAATGGATCTTCAAAGAATTAGATAAAAATTCTTGTAAAGTTTCTTTAGATTTAGAATTCGAATTTAGTAGTCTTTCTCTAGGATTAGCATCTAACCAGTTATTTACATCAGTAGCCAATAATCTTGTTGATGCACTTTCAACAAGAGCAAAAGAGGTCTATGGTTGATGGCTATAAAAAGTTATATTTTCGTTGAAGTTGCTTATGCGTTATCTGAGAGACAGCAAATTATTGGGCTTCAGGTTCCACTTGGAACAACTGCGTTCAACGCAGTAAAAAACTCTGGAATTACCGATGAATTCTCGGATATAGACATTCAAAATGCAAAAATGGGGATATTTGGAAAACGCCTTGGTGAGAAAGGCTTGAAATCACCAAAAGAGTATGTACTGAAAAATATGGACAGGGTGGAAATATACAGACCTCTTATTTTAGATCCAAAGGAGATAAGAAGACTTCGTGCAAAAAGCAGCTAGAATATAAAATTTAAGTACTTTCTATATAAATTATGATGCCCCTTAGTCTAATGAGTTAACTTCTTGATCCACATTTTGATCTTCGATTGGATTGGGCATATAGTCTCCACGCAACGAATATAACTTGTCATCCTTAAAAAAAATAACCATTCTTTCTCTGACTTCCTCTCCCTCAGCTGGTTTCAGCCCATAAAAATAATCCCAACGATTTTGATTGAAAGTATCTGCAATTAGTGGAGTACCCATAATGAATTTAACTTGATTTTTAGTCATACCTGGTTTCAATTGATCAATCATGGCTTGTGATATGATATTACCTTGCTGTATATCGATTTTGTGAACCTTGGGTAATTTAATAAAACTTCCATCAAATTTTGGCAACTTAGGCATTGAGGGCATAGAAAAACCAGAGCAACCAGATATAGTCACAGCGACGACTACATAAATCAAAATTTTCTTTAAGTGGCGCATTATTGAATTTCCATGATAATATTATGTGATAATAATACAGAATACAGGCTATCTATAGAAGGGTTTAAAAAGAATGAGTGATGAAAATCAAGATTTACGTGCTGCTGGGCTAAAAGTAACTGTTCCTAGATTAAAAATTTTAAATATTCTTGAGAAATCAGCAGAGCCACATCTTAGCGCTGACGATATTTATCGACAATTAGTCGAGGCTGGAGAAGATGTTGGGATAGCTACAGTTTATCGTGTGTTGACACAGTTTGAGTCATCGGGACTTGTTATACGTCATAATTTTGATAATGGTTCTGCAGTTTATGAAATAGAACGTGGTATTCATCATGACCATATGGTTGATGTTAATAGTGGTGCTGTTATTGAATTTCAAAGCCATGAGATTGAAGAACTACAAAAACAGATAGCAAAAGATAATGGATTCGAGTTAATTTCTCACAGTTTGGTTCTTTATGTGAGAAAAAATGACCTTTTGTAATCAATTTTTCTCTTTAAATGAGAGCATCTCTTCTGCATGACTCAAAGTAGCATCTGTGATGTCAACCCCACCCAGCATCCGCGCAACTTCATTTACTTTTTCAGAATCGTTTAAAGTAATAATATTACTAAAAGTAAGATTTCCTTTTGTATTTTTACTTACCTTCATGTGGCTGTGTGCTTTTGAGGCTACTTGTGGCTGATGGGTAATACATAAAATTTGTCCAAGTCCACCAAGATCTCGAAGTATCGACCCAACTATATCTGCTGTAGCGCCACCTATTCCAACATCTACCTCATCGAATACGAGTGTTGGAATGGAAGAGTTTTTTGCCGCTATCGCCTGGATAGCAAGACTAATTCTAGATAGTTCTCCTCCTGATGCAATTCGTGCCAATGATTTGCAGGGGTCTCCAGGGTTGGTGCTAATAAGAAATTCAACTTCCTCTTGACCACGTCCACCGAGGTCATTATTTATTATCGGCTTAAGGTTCACATTAAATTCTGCGCCTGTCATAGATAAAAGTTTTAACTGTTTTTCTATATCCGAAGAAATTTTTATAGACGCCTTAGTTCTTATTTCAGATAATTTTTTTGCAGATAACGAATATTCAGCAAATAATTTTTTTGTTTGTTGCTCAAGGCGACCCTCTTCATCGTGACTTACTGACAATTTCTTTAACTCACTCTCAATGCTTTTCTTTTTTAAATAAAGATTTTCTGGTGATACCTTATACTTTCTTGCTAGATGGTATATTTCGGTAAGTTTATTCTCTATTTTATTTAGTGCCTGTGGATCAGCATTAAAATTATTAAGGTATTGCTGAATTTCTCTTCCAGATTCTTGAATTTCAATCTGTGCGCTAATAAGAGAACGACGTGCTTCTTCAAGAGATTCAGACTTAGCAGGTATTTTTTGAAGAATCTGAACAGATTCATTGAGTAATTTTTCGAGATTACATTCCTCTGCTTCTGAATACAATTGAAGTACTGTATTACAATCGGAAATTATTGACTCTGAATTAGCTAGAAACGTTTGCTTCTCTTCAAGTGATTGGAGCTCCCCTTCAGAAATATTTATTTCTACAAGTTCCTGAAGCTGAAAAGATAAAAAATCTTTAGATGAAGTTAATTCTATATTTGTATTTTTAAGTTTTTCAAGTTCCTTTCTAGCGCGAACCCACTCTTGGTGAAACCTTTTTGTCTTTTTCGATAATTCAGAGCAATTTCCAAAATTATCTAATATATGTCGATGTGTTTCTCGTCTCAAGAGTGACTGGTGTGCATGCTGATTATGAATATCAATGAGTGTTTCACCAATTTCTCTTAACTGCTGCATCGTAGCTGACTGACCATTAATATGCCCGCGAGATCTACCTTCTTTTGTTAGTATTCTTCGTATCACACACTCATTTTCTTGATTATCAAAATCATGTGTTTTGAGCCAATTCTTAGCCAGAGAAACCTGCTTAATATCAAATATTGCTGATACCTCACACTTATCAGCATCTCTTCTTACCTGGTCCGTATCTGCTCGATCACCTAAAGCCATAGCAAGAGCGCCAACAACTAATGATTTGCCTGCACCAGTCTCACCTGTGAGAGCAGTCATTCCATTATTGAAATCTACTTCTAAGTGTTCAACTAAAGTAAAATTTTTAATAATTAGTGTTTGTAGCAAGATTGTTCTCAAATTAAATAAAAAAATAATAACGTTAATTTTATACAGATTTTTCTGATGCGTCTGCCCTTGAAACTTTTATCTATGTCCCAATATATGAATATACAGAAAGATAAGCTTTTGGAAACCTATCTTTTATAAATTCTTTAATTCATGAAAAAAATTGTACTTAAGGAGACTGTCTGTGGCGGAAAAAAAAAATAAACAACCCAGCGAAGCAACTGACGAGCCAATAAAAAAACCCAAAACAAAAAACACAAAGAAAAGTAAGTCGAAAAGTTCTTCTGCTAAAAAAGATTTAGATTTAAGCTCTGAGGTTAAACGCCTTTCTAAACAACTGACAGAAGCACAAGATGAGTCCCTTAGAAATCAGGCAGAAATGCAAAATATTATACGCCGCTCAGAAAGAGATGTTCAAAATGCTCATAAGTATTCTTTAGATAAGTTCGTGACAGAGTTGTTGCCGGTTGTTGATAATTTGGAGCGCGCCCTTGGGAGCATCGACCAAGATAAGAGTGAACTTAAATTGTTGGCTGAAGGTGTCGAGCTTACACTAAAAAGTTTTCAAGACGTTTTAGAACGCCAGAATATAATCTCAGTAAATCCAGAAGGTGAAATATTTAATCCCGATCTGCATCAAGCTATGAGTATACTAGAGGAACCCTCAGTTGTTCCGAATACGATTATAGATGTATTTCAAAAAGGCTATACATTAAATGGTCGATTAGTTCGCCCCGCGATGGTTGTAGTTGCAAAAGGAGAAGCTCAATAATTTTTCAAAAATAAATACTTTGATTAAGGTTGAAATACAGAATAATGCGCCAATATAGTTACATATAGTTATAAGTTACACATAAAAATATTTTTGTTTTTTTTAGTTACGTTAATCCCGGAGAAAAAAAATGGGTAAAATTATAGGAATTGACCTTGGTACAACAAACTCGTGTGTTTCTGTACTAGAGGGCAATAAGCCAAAAGTTATCGAAAATGCTGAAGGTGTAAGAACTACACCATCTATCGTTGCTTACATTGATGGTGGCGAAACTTTAGTTGGACAGTCTGCAAAACGTCAAGCAGTCACAAATCCAGCTAATACACTATTTGCGGTGAAACGATTAATTGGACGGCGGTTCGATGACAAGATAGTTCAAAAAGATATTAAAATGGTGCCATATAAGATAGTTAAGGCAGATAATGGTGATGCATGGGTCGAGGTTAATGGCGAAAAGCGTGCAGCTCCACAAATCTCTGCAGAAGTACTTAAAAAAATGAAAAAAACGGCAGAAGATTATGCCGGAGAAAATATATCAGAAGCAGTCATAACTGTACCAGCGTACTTTAATGACTCACAACGACAAGCTACTAAAGATGCAGGAAAAATAGCTGGCCTTGATGTCAAAAGAATCATTAATGAGCCTACTGCTGCTGCACTAGCATATGGATTAGATAAAACTCCAGGAGATCGAGTCATTGCCGTTTATGATCTTGGTGGGGGTACTTTTGATATCTCTATAATTGAAATTGCAGATGTGGATGGTGAGCATCAATTCGAAGTGCTTTCAACAAATGGAGACACCTTTTTAGGTGGAGAAGACTTCGATATGCGTTTGATCGAATATTTAGCCGATCAATTTAAAAAAGAGAATGATTTTGATCTTTTAAAGGATCCTATGGCAATACAGCGTCTCAAAGAAGCAGCGGAGAAAGCTAAAATAGAATTATCTTCAAGCCAACAAACAGAAGTGAACCTACCTTATATAACTGCAGATGCTACTGGACCTAAGCACTTAGTAGTCAAACTGACTAGATCTAAGCTTGAATCTTTAGTTGAAGAGTTAGTTGAGCGTACCATGTCGCCACTTAAAATGGCTCTTAAGGATGCAGGTAAGTCTGTATCTGATATCAATGATGTCATATTAGTTGGTGGGCAAACTCGCATGCCCATGGTACAAGAAAAAGTGACTGACTTTTTTGGGAAAGAACCCCGTAAGGATGTCAATCCAGATGAAGCAGTTGCTATGGGCGCAGCTATACAAGGCGCAGTTCTATCTGGTGATGTAAAGGATGTATTATTATTAGATGTAACACCTTTGACATTAGGTATAGAGACAATGGGTGGCGTTGCTACTCCTCTAATCGAGAAAAATACCACAATACCTTCAAGAAAATCTCAAATTTTCTCTACAGCTGAAGATAACCAGACAGCAGTAACTGTACATGTGGTCCAAGGTGAGAGAAAACAGGCAACAGGAAACAAATCATTGGGTCGTTTTGATCTTGCTAATATTCCGCCTGCTCAAAGAGGCATGCCGCAAATCGAGGTAACCTTCGATATTGACGCAAATGGAATCCTTAACGTTAATGCTAAAGATAAGGCAACTGGAAAAGAGCAGTCGATTATTATTAAAGCTTCTTCAGGTTTATCCGATGAAGAAATTGAAAAAATGGTAAACGATGCAGAAGCCAATGCTGCTGAAGATCAAAAATTTGAAGATCTAGCGCAATCTAGAAATACGGCAGATGGACTTGCTCATGCCGCTACCAAAACTATAGAAGAGGCAGGGGATAAAGCGACTGATGAAGAAAAGGAAGCTATTTTATCAGCCGTAAAAGAGGTTGAAGAAGCTGTGAAAGGAGATGATAAAGAAGCTATAGATGCAGCAGCAAAAAAACTCTCAGAAGCATCTAGTTCTCTTGCTCAAAAGCTATATGCTGAGCAAGCTGCTACAGACGGAGATAATTCTGGAAATGATCCAGATACTTCCGCCACTGATAATGATGCAGTGGATGCGGAGTTTGAGGAAGTAAAACCTGAAGCTGAGGAAAGTGTATCTAGATCGGAAGAAACAGATTCCAAACCTAAGAAAAAAAGTAAGAAGAAATAAAAAATTTATGAAAGTAAATTTTGGCTTTCTTTTCTAAGAGCTAAAGCGCGGTTTCTATATCGCGCTTTAATTCATTAGAGAGACGATAAAATGATTAGATTTTTTTCATTAAATTTTTCTAAAAAAATTAATTACTAAAAAGTTGATTACCCATGTCTAAGCGAGATTATTATGAAGTATTGGGTGTGCCTAAAAATGCACCTGAACAAGATATAAAAAAAGCCTACCGTCGTATAGCGATGAAGAATCATCCAGATCGAAATCCAGATAATAAAGATGCAGATCATCTATTTAAAGAAGCTACAGAAGCATACGAAGTTCTCTCCGATAATGAGAAAAAAATGGCCTATGATCAATATGGGCATTCTGCACCAGGAGCTGGCGGAGGCCATGACCCTAATGGAAATTTTAGTGACATTTTTGGTGATGTCTTTGGAGATATCTTTGGTGGTGCCAGAAATCAAGGTCGATCTGGGCCTATGCGAGGGTCAGATCTTCAATATAATTTAGATATGACTCTAGAGGATGCGATAAAAGGCAAGACAGTAAAAATTACAATACCCACACTATGCTCTTGTAAGGAATGTGATGGGTCTGGTAGTAAAAAGGGATCCTCTCCTACAACTTGTGCTACTTGTGCTGGACATGGCCAAGTGAGAATGAATCAAGGTTTTATTTCAGTTCAGCAGACTTGCCCAACATGTAAAGGGCGCGGAACAGTCATAAATGATCCCTGTAACTTTTGCCGCGGTCAAGGAAGAATCGAGGATAATAAGACTCTTTCAGTCAAAGTTCCATCCGGAGTTGATACTGGTGATCGTATACGTCTTAGTGGAGAAGGCGAAGCTGGTCCTGAAGGCGGACCCTCTGGTGATCTATACGTCCAGATGAATGTTAAAAAACACAAGCTGTTCCAAAGAGATGGACGTAATCTTCACTGTGAACTACCAATCAGTATAATCAGTGCTATCCTTGGTGATGAGCTTGAAGTGCCAACTTTGAACGGGCCTGTAAAATTAAAAGTTCCAGAAGAAACTCAAACAGGAACTACATTTAGACTCAAAGGTAAGGGTGTAAAGACTGTTCGAAATGCTGGAGTTGGCGATTTATATTGTACGGTGGTTCTTGAGACCCCTGTAAAATTAAGTAGTAAGCAAAAAACTATACTTCGTGATCTAAAGAAAAGTATGGGTCTTAAAAAAAATTCACCCAAAAGAGATTCTTGGTTTAAGGGCGTAAAAAATTTTTTTGACGGCTTCACTCCCTAATTTATAGCAAATCACAAAAATATAGCTGTATCAATAGGTCTATTATAGAATACCTAAAGTAAATTGATTTAATAAACTTTTAATAAGATCATCGATATTATGAAAAATAACTCCACTAGAGTTGCTGTATACGGTGCCGCTGGAAGAATGGGTCGGTCGCTTATAGAAGCTGTAATTAAGAATGATTCCGTTAAGCTGGGTGCAGCAATTGTAAGACCTGGCAGCCCCTTGATAGATTTTGATGCGGGTAATCTAATTGGAATTGCTGACACCGGTATAGCAGTAACTGATAACCTACTTGCTACTTTATCTGATTTTGATGTATTAATTGATTTTAGTTCAATTGAAGCATGCCTTGTTAATTCACAAATTTGTAAAGAGCACAGCAAAGGCATGGTGATTGGTACAACTGGCTTTAATGATAATCAAAAACAACAATTAAAGTCTGCTTCGAAACAATCTGCATTATGTATTGCGTCTAATTTTAGTACAGGGGTGAATTTGTGTTTTGGGTTAATTGATCTTGCTGCTCAAGTTTTAGGGCAAGAGGCAGATATTGAGATTTTCGAGGCGCACCATAAAAATAAAATAGACGCGCCATCAGGAACTGCCTTGAATATGGGTGAAATAATTGCTGAATCATTAGGTTTGAATTTGGACGATGTCGCGGTATACGGGCGAGAAGGCCAGACTGGCAAGAGATCTAAAAATACGATTGGTTTTTCAACGCTAAGGGCTGGGGATATCGTGGGGGATCACACTGTAACTTTTGCTTCAGAAGGAGAGAGAATCGAAATCACTCATAAAGCCTCCAGTCGAATGTCATTTGCGAGAGGTGCAGTTAAAGCTGCTAATTGGATATCTAATAAAAAAAATGGTGTCTATGATATGCAAGATGTACTTGGTCTCAAATGATAAGTCGTTTTTTTGAGTTGGGATTCTCTGGACAGCTTGCCATGGTTCGCCTAAAATATTCTCAAATTTATTTGTACTTAACAGCCAGACATTAGGCAATTTAAATCTAGCATATAGAGTGGGGTGAGACTGTTAGTTTCATCTCATTTTTTGCTGGATAATATTTTCCAGAGTTTGTTGGCTATCGAATAAATTTTAAATTTAATTTTTTGTCGTGAAGGAGGTTGCATTGAACGCCGATCAATATCAGGCAGCTATCTTAGTCCTCCAGGATGGCACAATATTTAAAGGCAGGTCGATCGGTGCTGAAGGCTGTTCCGCTGGCGAAGTAGTCTTTAATACGTCAATGACCGGTTACCAAGAAATTCTTACCGACCCTTCCTATGCTAGACAAATCGTAACTTTTACTAATCCTCACATCGGCAATACAGGTACAAATACTGAGGATGAGGAGTCATCAAAGATTTGGGCAAATGGTCTCGTAATAAGAGACCTGCCAATACTATTAAGTAATTTTAGATCAGAAAAGGCACTCGATGAATACCTAAAAGAAAAAAACATCTTAGGAATTGCAAATATCGATACCCGAAAATTAACTCGTATTCTAAGGGAAAAAGGATCCTTAAGTGGCTGCATAATGGCTGGTGATGTTGATGAAAAAATAGCACTCAAGATGGCATGTAAATTTATTGGCCTGAAAGGATTAGATCTTGCTAAAGAAGTCACTACTGCTTCTATATCCAAATGGACAGAGGGTACTTGGGGGCTAAGCCTAGGTTATCAAAGTATAAATGCAGCGACTTATAAGGTAGTAGTTTATGATTTTGGTGTTAAAAGAAATATCTTAAGAATGCTCGTTGATCGAGGCGCTGAGCTGATAATAGTTCCTGCTGAAACCCCAGCATGTGAGGTTTTAGATATGAACCCTAGTGGAGTATTTCTCTCTAACGGGCCAGGGGACCCGCAGCCTTGCACTTATGCCATCGAGGCTATAAAACAGCTATTAGAAATTAATATCCCCATATTTGGAATTTGTTTAGGCCATCAGCTTTTAGCTTTAGCAAGTGGCGCTAAAACCTTAAAAATGAAATTTGGTCATCATGGAGCCAATCACCCTGTTAAAAACGTCGAAACAAAAAAAGTTATGATTACCAGCCAAAATCATGGGTTTTCTATAGAGAAGTCAACCATTCCAGACAATCTTCGTGTCACACATATTTCACTATTTGATGGGTCTATTCAAGGAGTGCACCGTGTAGATAAACCAGCATTCGGTTTTCAGGGGCACCCTGAGGCTAGCCCAGGACCCCATGACGCAGCACCTTTGTTTGACCACTTTTTTGAGCTGATAAAAAACTACTCTAATAGTAATATAAAGAATTGATAATCTATGCCAAAAAGAAATGATATTAAAAGTATTTTAATTCTAGGAGCTGGGCCTATCGTTATAGGTCAAGCTTGCGAGTTTGATTATTCTGGGGCTCAGGCTTGTAAAGCTCTGAAAGAGGAGGGGTTTCGAGTCATTCTTGTGAACTCCAATCCCGCTACGATTATGACTGATCCATCTATGGCAGATTCTACCTATATAGAGCCATTAGAATGGCGGACTGTTTCAAAGATTATTGAGGAGGAGAAACCTGATGCCTTACTTCCTACAATGGGTGGTCAAACAGCACTTAATTGCGCTTTAGATTTATTTCGAGAAGGTATTTTAGAAAAATACAGCGTTGAAATGATTGGTGCAGATCAAGATGCAATAAATAAAGCTGAAGATCGTAGTCTTTTCGCCGTCGCAATGAAAAAAATTGGTTTAGAGACAGCAAGGGCCATAATCGTTCATAGCTTGGAGGAGGCACTTACCGCTCCAGATATTTTTGGTTATCCATGCATTATAAGACCATCTTTTACTATGGGTGGATCTGGAGGAGGTGTTGCGTATAACCGAGAGGAATTTATTGAGATATGTCAGCGCGGATTAGAGTTATCTCCAACCAACGAATTATTAATTGATGAATCCTTACTCGGATGGAAAGAATATGAAATGGAGGTTGTGAGAGACCAAAAAGACAACTGCATCATTATTTGTTCTATTGAAAACCTTGATCCAATGGGTGTGCATACAGGAGATTCTATTACTGTTGCCCCCGCTCAAACCCTCACAGATAAAGAGTATCAAATTATGCGTAATGCTTCTATTTCAGTATTACGTGAAATAGGTGTGGAAACAGGCGGCTCTAATGTTCAGTTCGCCGTGAATCCTGATAATGGAAGAATGGTTGTTATTGAGATGAATCCAAGGGTTTCTCGATCATCTGCTTTAGCATCAAAAGCCACAGGTTTTCCAATTGCTAAGATTGCGGCAAAGCTCGCAGTTGGCTTTACATTAGATGAGCTTCTTAATGATATTACCGCAGGTGCGACTCCTGCTTCCTTTGAACCTAGTATTGATTATGTAGTTACAAAAATTCCACGATTTGCTTTTGAGAAATTTGATCAAGCTAGTTCTAGGCTTACTACACAAATGAAGTCGGTAGGCGAAGTCATGGCTATCGGTCGGAATTTTCAGGAATCATTTCATAAAGCACTAAGAGGATTAGAGGTGGGTTCGGCAGGCCTCGAGGAAAAAATAAATTTTTTCTCAAAAGATAATTTATCTGAACTTCGATACCAGCTTAAAGTTCCTGGATCTGAGCGAATATGGTATGTTGGGGATGCCTTCCGAGCAGGTATGGATATAACTGAGATTTTTTCTTTAACATTCATTGACCCTTGGTTCTTATCTCAGATACAGGATCTAATAAACGAAGAAAATATTATTAGTAAGCTACCTATGCACTCTCTGGGTATAGAAAAATTATATCGACTTAAGCAAAAAGGATTTTCTGATAAACGCCTATCTCAACTACTGAAAGTTACTGAAAAAAGTTTTAGAGAATTTCGTTACGCCTCAAAAGTAAGACCTGTATATAAGCGAGTAGATACATGCGCCGCGGAGTTTTCTGCAGCCACAGCTTATATGTACTCTTCTTATGATGAAGAGTGTGAAGCAGACCCATCAAATAAAGATAAAATTTTAGTTTTAGGCGGAGGGCCCAATCGAATTGGACAAGGTATAGAATTTGACTATTGCTGTGTTCACGCTGCACTAGCAATGCGTGAAGAGGGCTATGAAACAATTATGGTGAATTGTAACCCAGAAACAGTCTCTACTGATTACGATACCTCCGATAGATTATATTTCGAGCCAGTAACTTTAGAGGATGTATTAGAAATTATTAATATTGAAAACCCTATAGGTGTCATTGTTCAATTTGGTGGACAAACTCCCCTTAAACTAGCACAAGCACTTGAAGATCATGGCGTACCTATCATAGGAACAACACCGGATGCTATAGATCTAGCAGAGGACCGAGAGCGGTTCCAAAAAATGATAGAAAAATTAAAACTCCTACAGCCTCCAAATGCAATTGCACGTTCTATGGAAGAGGCAATAAATGCGGCTACAAGAATTAGTTACCCCTTAGTTGTTCGTCCGTCTTATGTGCTGGGTGGAAGAGCTATGGAAATTGTTTATGGAGAAGATGAGTTGTCTCATTATATGGAGAGTGCTATAAAAGTTTCAGGTGGCTCCCCTATATTGTTAGATTATTTTTTATCTTCTGCAATTGAAGTTGATATTGATGCCGTTTCTGATGGTAAACGTGTAGTTATCGGAGCGATAATGCAACATATAGAACAAGCCGGAATTCACTCTGGTGACTCTGCCTGCTCCCTACCACCATATAGTCTTCCCGAGCATATTCAGAATGAGATGCGAGAAATTGTTAAAACTATGGCTGTGGAACTGAAGGTAAAAGGCCTTATGAATGTTCAGTTAGCATGGCAGGACGATAAAATTTACGTTATCGAGGTAAACCCCCGTGCTTCAAGAACTATACCTTTTGTTTCCAAATGTATAGGAATCTCCTTAGCTAAAGTAGCCGCTCGTTGTATGGTTGATATTTCCTTAGAGGATCAAGGGTTCGCTGAAGAAATAATACCGGATTTTTTTAGTGTAAAAGAGGCTGTATTTCCATTTAACAAATTTCCTGGAATAGATCCTATTCTGGGCCCAGAAATGAAATCTACAGGGGAGGTCATGGGTGTTAGTCAAACTTTTGCGGAAGCCTATACAAAAGCAGAGCTCGCAGCTAGCAATCCTATACCCTCAGCGGGTACAGCATTTCTGAGCGTACGAAATCCAGATAAAAGTGGTATAGTAAAAGTTGCACATGATCTAATAAAAGCAGGTTTTGATTTGATGGCAACTACAGGAACATTAAAAATATTGAATGAGGCTGGCTACACTGTGGAGCACATCAACAAAGTTCAAGAGGGTCGTCCTCACATTGTTGATATGATTAAAAATGATAAAATCAGCTTAATTATTAATACTACTGAAGGTCGTCAAGCTATCGCAGCCTCTGCAACCATTCGGTCCAGTGCAGAGCAACATGGCGTTTATTATACAACAACCTTAGCTGGAGGAGAGGCAGTATGTATGGCCTTAAAAAATAACAATGAGATTAAAGTTAATAAGCTTCAAAAATTACATCTTAGGGGTGATGAATGAGTAAAATACCCATGACATCTATTGGATTTGAGAAACTCCGTATTGAGCTTGATAATTTAAAAAAAGTTGAACGTCCTAGAATTATTGCTGCAATTGCAGAAGCTCGAGAACATGGTGATCTTAAAGAAAATGCAGAATATCATGCGGCTAGAGAGCAACAGGGCTTTGCTGAGGGCCGCATACAGGAAATTGAAGCTAAATTTAGTAATGTTCAAATCATCGATGTCAGCCAAATGCCTCCTGGAGATAAAGTTATCTTTGGTAGTACTGTATATATGATTAATTTAGAAACAGATGAGCCTGTTCATTATCAAATAGTTGGTGATGATGAATCTGATATTAAATTAAATAAAATTTCATATAAATCTCCTATTGCTAGAGCTATCATTGCAAAAGAAATAGGAGATATAGTGGCGGTAAAAACTCCATCTGGTGACATTGAATACGAAATTGATGATATAAAATATATTTAACCGATCAATATTTTATATCACCGAATAAGGTTTGATAATTTAGGATTAGGTTCATTTGATTTTTTTAGTAATAACAGAATGTGGCCAATAGATTGAACTACTTCAGCTCCACACTTTTCTCGAATTATTTCAATTGCATTAGCTCTCGATTGTTGATCGCTATCGCTGAGTTTAACTTTTATCAACTCATGATCTGTAAGCGCTCTATCGATTTCAGCAAGAACATTCTCACTTAATCCTTTGGTCGCTACTGTTACAACTGGATTTATTTTATGCCCGAGTCTTCTTAGTTGTTTTTTGTCCTCATTGGAAATTTTCACTTTTTAAAACTCTTAGTGTTTGCTGTAGTCAATAGTCCGCTTATACAGCCTTTTGTTTGGCAGAATGAATTTGTATTACTAGTGGAAATGATGACCATATTTTAAATACTATTTTGATACTCAAAAATACAAGTATAATGCTATAAAAACATAAAGATTTCTATTACATTTGATACTTCGGATATCTAAGATATGACAGTTCGTTCAAAAAGTAGTCAGAAATGGCTTCAAGAGCATAATAGGGATCAATACGTTAAGCGCGCACTAATGGATGGATATCGTTCACGTGCTAGCTATAAACTGATAGAAATTAATCAAAAAGATAAAATTTTTAAACCAGGTTTAATAGTAGTTGATCTTGGTGCTGCCCCAGGAGGATGGTCGCAGGTGGCTGCAAAATTAGTGGGTCCAGAAGGTAAAATAATAGCCTCTGACATACTTAATATGGACCCTATTGATAAAGTAGATTTTGTGTTGGGAGACTTTACTGACTTTGTTGTGCTTCAAAATATACTTAATTTATTAGAAAGTAATTTAGTAGACCTTGTAATTTCTGATATGGCCCCAAACATGAGTGGTATAAGAGGTGTAGATCAAACAAAAGCTATGTATCTAATTGAACTTGCCTTAGACATGGCTTGCAAAGTTCTCAAACCGGGAGGAAACTTTGTAGTTAAAGTATTTCATGGTGAAGGTTTTGATCAGTATATGCTTGAATTAAAGAAAAGATTTAAACAAGTCATATCAAGAAAACCAAATGCATCTAGATCCCGCTCAAGAGAAGTATATGTTGTTGCAAAAAACTTTAAGAGATAAAAAATTAATATAACCTGATGTAAATTAAGTTTGAATTGCAAACTAAGTTAAATGGAGAGATTTCCTTGAATGATACGATAAAAAATATTTTTTTATGGCTCATCATAGCTGCAATTCTGATGTCTATCTTTCAAAATTTCGGACCTTCAGAACCAGATAAAATGATTAATTACTCAACATTTGTTGAAGATGTTCAGCGTGGAGATGTTGAAAGTATAGTAGTCAAGGGTTCTTTAATTGAAGGCCTTAGAAAAGATCGAACAGCTTTCAAAACAACAAGACCCGCCGTTTCTGATGATGGCTTGATGGGGGATCTTCTTGATAATCGTGTTGATGTTGTAGGACAGGATCCTGAACAGCAAAGTCTTTGGAGCCAGTTACTAGTCGCCTCTTTTCCTATTTTGCTAATACTAGCAATATTTATGTTCTTCATGCGTCAAATGCAAGGGGGTGCAGGTGGTCGAGGCGGCCCGATGGGTTTTGGAAAAAGCAAAGCTAGACTTCTTGCTCCTGACCAAATCAATACTACGTTTATTGATGTAGCCGGTGTGGATGAAGCTAAAGAAGAGGTTCACGAGCTTGTTGATTTTTTGCGTGACCCCACACGGTTCCAAAGACTAGGTGGTCGAATTCCCCAAGGAGTCCTGATGGTCGGCCCACCTGGTACGGGTAAAACTCTCTTGGCTAAAGCCATTGCTGGTGAAGCTAAAGTTCCGTTCTTTTCAATTGCAGGTTCAGATTTCGTAGAAATGTTTGTTGGTGTTGGAGCTTCGCGTGTAAGAGATATGTTTGAACAGGCAAAAAAACAAGCTCCGTGCATCATTTTTATTGATGAAATTGATGCTGTAGGTCGACATCGTGGTGGTGGTCATGGTGGTGGTAACGACGAGAGAGAGCAAACATTAAACCAACTACTAGTAGAGATGGATGGCTTTGAGGGTAATGAAGGAATAATTGTCATTGCTGCTACAAATCGTCCAGATGTTCTCGATAAAGCTCTGTTGCGACCTGGAAGATTCGATCGACAAGTCTATGTGGGCCTACCGGATATTAGAGGTAGAGAGCAAATACTTAAGGTGCATGCTAAAAAAGTTCCTTTAGATGATAAAGTTGACTTAGGTGTTATTGCTCGAGGAACACCTGGTTTTTCCGGTGCAGATTTAGCTAATCTGATAAATGAGGCAGCATTATTCTCTGCAAGAGCTAATAGAAGGCTAGTGAGTGGGGAAGAATTTGAAAAAGCTCGAGATAAAGTAATGATGGGTACCGAGCGTCGTTCCATGGTTATGTCTGAAAAAGAAAAAGAAAATACAGCTTTTCATGAGGCTGGGCATGCGATTATAGGAAGGTTAATGCCCGAGCACGACCCAGTTCACAAAGTTTCTATTATACCTCGTGGTCGAGCTCTTGGTGTTACGCAGTTTCTACCAGAAGAGGACAAGTATAGTCTAAGCAAACTTCAGCTGAAGAGTCAGCTTTGTAGCTTATTTGGTGGTAGAATAGCAGAAGAACTAATTCACGGTGAGGAGGGAGTAACAACTGGGGCTTCCAATGATATTGAAAGGGCCACACAGATGGCTAGAAATATGGTCAGTCGCTGGGGTTTATCAGATAAAATGGGCCCTATTTTGTATGGCGAAGAAGAGGGCCAACCATCTGGCACTCCCAGCTCCATTTACTCTGCTGATACTGCTAGAGAAATTGATATTGAAGTACGCAAGCTTCTAGATGACTGTTACTCGCGCTCTGCTAAAATTCTTGAGGATAATAAGGATATCTTACATTCGATGAAGGATGCATTGATGGATTATGAGACTATTGACTCTGAACAAGTTGACGATTTAATGCAAAGAAAGAAAGTTAGACCTCCTTATGATTGGGATATTAGTGCTGATAATAGCACCTCCGTTACAGAAAAAAATAAGAAATCAGATAATGTTAGCGCTGTTCGTGGACCTGCGAAAGAGTCATAGTTACTTAGACACTAGAATGAAGTATTTAAGTCCAATATTTTAGTTTCTAAAGTCGCGTCTTAGAAATCTCCTTAATGTTATCAAACTTTATATTTATAAGTTTTAATATAAACTAGGGATTATTATTTTTAGGTTAATGATAAATATATTTGCGATGAAATACTGATGATTACCAGCACCTTTCGCTCTGACTCAAATAAACCTCTCATAATGGCAATCCTAAATGTTACACCTGATTCTTTTTATGACGGTGGGCTACTCTTTAACAATAATAATGTCTCGCTTGATTTGGTAATAAAAAAAGTAGAGGAACTCATAAAAAGTGGTGCTGATATTATAGATGTTGGTGGTGAATCCACTAAACCTGGCGCAATTGCTGTTAGCCAGCAGGAAGAGTTGGATAGAGTGATATCTGTAGTTGAGACTATAGTTGATCGTTTTGGAGTATCAGTTTCAGTAGATACGAGCTCCCCGATAGTAATAAATGAATCTGCGAGGGTCGGAGCCGCAATGATTAATGATGTGCGCGCTTTGACAAGAGTGGGTGCTATTCAGGCAGTCGCTGCCTCTGGTCTAAATATCTGCCTCATGCACATGGCCGGAGAACCAAAAGATATGCAGATTGCGCCAAGCTACACTGATGTTTTTGCAGAAGTAAGTAAATTTTTATTAGATCGTGTGAGTGCTTGTGAATCAGGCGGGATCGACCGAAAGAAAATACTTATTGATCCTGGATTTGGTTTTGGCAAAAAACTTGAACATAATTTATCCTTATTTCATGGTTTAACTGAATTAAGTAGGTTAGGCTTCCCTTTGGTTGTGGGCTTATCAAGAAAATCTATGATAGGCTCAATTTTAAATAAACCTGTAGATGAAAGGTTATTTGGAAGTGTTACTTTTGCAATATTAGCAGTGCAAAAAGGAGCTCAAATACTTCGAGTTCATGATGTAAGTGCTACAGCTGATGCATTTAAGATATTGTCTGCTGTAGAAGGAACAGGAAATATATGACACAAAAATTTTTTTTTGGTACAGATGGAATACGAGGTAGAGTTGGAGTAAGCCCTATAACAGCAGATTTTATGTTGAAACTTGGATGGGCATCTGGAAAAGTTTTTAGTGAAAAAAGCGAAGGCCGTAAGCTTATCATAGTCGGTAAGGATACCCGTGTATCAGGGTATATGTTTGAATCAGCTATTCAAGCTGGGCTGATCGCAGCAGGAGTTGATGTGGCCCTTTTGGGCCCTATGCCCACACCAGCAATTGCTTACCTCACTAGAACTTTCCGGGCTCAAGCTGGGATTGTAATAAGTGCCTCCCATAATCCTTTTTATGATAATGGCATTAAGTTCTTTGGTGCCGATGGGTTCAAATTATCTGATGCAGTTCAGAAATCTATAGAATCTTATTTGGATAAACCACTCATAACAGAAGATCCTTCAAAGTTAGGTAAAGCATTTAGAGTAGAAGATGCTGCAGGTCGATATATAGAATTTTGTAAAGGTACACTTCCACCGGGTGGAAATTTAGAGGGTCTTAAAATCGTAGTTGATTGTGCTAATGGAGCAACCTACCACACAGGACCAATGGTTTTTAGGGAGTTGGGAGCAACAGTAATCGAGTTAGCTGTTGAGCCTGATGGCTTTAATATAAATGAAAAATGCGGCTCTACTCAGCCAGCTATTTTGCAGGATGCAGTTTTAAAACAAAAGGCTGATATGGGAATTGCTTTTGATGGGGATGGTGACCGAGTGATGTTTGTTGATCATAAGGGACATTTAATAGATGGCGATGAGCTAATATTTGTTATCGCAAAACATCGTCATCAGAATGGCGGTTGCACTGGTGTTGCAGGAACTTTGATGAGCAACTTGGGTATGGAGAAATCACTTAATGCATTAAAAATTCCGTTTGTTCGAACCCAGGTAGGTGATCGACATGTTATTGAGGCATTGCGTGATAGAAAATGGAAGCTTGGGGGAGAAAGTTCCGGACATATTATATGTAGTGATTTAACAACTACAGGAGACGCTATCGTTGCCGCTTTACAGGTCTTATACGCAATGAGAGACACATCCATACCACTGAATACATTAAAAAAAGAAATGCAGAAATATCCACAAAGCATGATTAATGTACCTATCAAAGGTGATTTTAACTTAAAGAACTACCCGCTTATAATTAATGCAATAAATGAAGCAGAAAATGAGCTTAAAGAAAAAGGAAGGATACTACTCAGACCATCTGGTACTGAACCGCTTGTGAGGGTTATGGTAGAAGGCGAGGATCCAAATCTGGTTGAGAAGATTGCTAAAAGAGTCGCTGCGGTTGTTGAGGCTGAAGCAAAAACGAGCTGTAGAGAGTTGTAACTCAATCAAGATAGCCCGAAAGGCAAGGTCACTCTACCGCAGTTTGGTTGAATAATGCTAGCATCTCAGATAAGATTGCGATCATTTAGGGTCAGGGTAATTATAAAATATGCAGCGTTCCCTAATAGCCGGAAATTGGAAAATGAACGGCAGTAAGAAAAATTTATCAGACCTAGCTGAACAATTGTTCAATTTAGAATGTGATGCAGATGTCGTTATTTTTCCTCCAAATGTTTACATATCTGATGCAGTTGAGGCTTTTTCAGGAGCATCCATTGCAGTTGGCGCCCAAGATGTCTCTGAAAATAGTCGTGGTGCCTATACTGGTGAAATTTCGTCTGAGATGCTTGTAGATGTTGGTTGTGAGTACTGTATCGTAGGTCACTCTGAACGAAGGAGTCTTTTTGGGGAAGATAATCATAAGATTGCAGGTAAATTTTATCAAGCAAGTGAAGTTGGATTGACACCAATTCTATGTTTAGGTGAAACTTTAAACCAACGAGAAAAAGACGAAACGCTTGATGTTATAACTGCTCAACTAAACGCCGTTGTAGAGTACACAGGGAAAGTTTTTCCTTCAGATTTAGTGGTTGCGTATGAGCCCATATGGGCTATTGGGTCAGGCAAATCTGCAAATACTGATCAAATACAGATTGTACATAAACACATACGATGCAAATTACGAGAAAAAGGATTAAGTGCAAAAATTTTGTATGGTGGTAGTGTGACTCCCGAAAATACCAAAGAGCTTCTTAAGGAGTCAGATATCGATGGACTGCTCGTTGGTGGCGCTTCCTTAGACGCTAAATCGTTTGTTCAAATATGTAAGTTGGCATAAATTAAAAACTAATAATTTGGTAAAATAAAAAAAATGGAAAAATTAACATTAATCGTTCATATCCTAACAGGTATCGCAATCATCGGTATGATTTTATTGCAGCAAGGTAAGGGTGCAGAAGCAGGAGCATCCTTTGGTTCGGGGGCCTCACAGACAATGTTAGGAAGTGCAGGTAGCTGGAACTTTTTCAGTAAAGTGACAGCTATCCTTGCAACAATTTTCTTTATCACTAGTTTTGGATTAGCGGTTATAGCTAAAGATCGCGCAGGAGTCACAGACGAGATTTTCCCCAGTTTAGAGGTTATTGAACAGTCTATGGATACTGATCTTCCTGAAGTGGACACTGTTAACAAATCCTCTGATTTACCAGAATGAAATCAAAAAAAGCCCAAGTGGTGGAATTGGTAGACACGCTATCTTGAGGGGGTAGTGGCGAAAGTCGTGCCGGTTCAAGTCCGGCCTTGGGCACCAGTTTATTTTTATACCTTTCTACACCTTTATCCTCGTTGTATTTCAGACAGCAAAAGCCCAATAATTGCTATTAACCAACACTAATAGTGTTAAACCAAAGACAATATTTATAATCATAATCACCCATCTATTTTTATGACCCTTATTAAATGCAATAATAGTGAGTATCATATAATTTATAATTTGATATTTAGGGGACGTGGTTTGGGGATAGGATTATACTTTCTTTGTGTGATAGGTTGTTATTGCTGGCAAATAAAAGGACTCAAGTTTGAACGAGATGTTTGGCAGAGCCAGGATAGAGGAGAATATTCTGAGGTAGAACTAGATTATTATCTTAAAAGATTTGAAACTGATAGACGTCAGATGTGGTTATGGAGTTTTATAGGTGCGGTTTATGTGTGGACCCCTATTTACCTACTAATTTTTGGGCTCTCCGAGTAATAAAATAAAAGGATCTTTAAAAGCAAAATATTCTATGGATAACCTTATGACATTTCTGGATGGAGAAAGTGCAGCTAAAGAAGAAATAAAAATTTATGGGTTTGATTTAGAGCTTTGGAATAATTTTTTAGAACATCCAGAGGATTTTAAAAAACTGTTCAGCAAAGCCTTACATAAAAAATCTGATGAATTCATAGAAGGATATAAGAGTTACTATAGTTCATATGCACTTTGGGCAGATACAATCTCATACAGAGACAATCTGCCTTCATGGAGAACCCCCTGGAAGGACAATCCCAAAGAGACAAGCGATGAGTCCGATATTGATATGAAAATTGATCTAAAATCTGATGAAAGGGGTGAATTATTATAAAAAACCAATGTGATGTCAGTGAAATTATCGAAATGGCTTGGTGTGACAAAACCTCATTTGATGATATAAAGAATATAACTGGTTTGGCAGAACCAGATGTTATTAAGATAATGAGATCAAGCTTAAAACCTTCGAGTTTTAGGCTTTGGAGAAAACGTGTTTCTGGAAGAAGTGCAAAGCATAAAAAACTCATGACTTAACTGCATTAAATTACTTATAGTATTCAGTAAGGCCCTAAAAAAATAATTATTCATTAATGGAAATGCTAAATTCATAACATAAACTTATAATTAGGAAAGAAGAGTACGAAAATCCTTATAATAGGTGGTCTGTGAACTATTTGCAGTTACCTTATTGCAAGGTTGGTGGAACAAGGATACAAGGTCACAGTTTATGACAAAATGGAAATTGATCATTCAGATAATCTAAAAATATATATTAGGTGCACTTATGAACATTGAGACTAAATCAATTCATGCTGGATTTGAAGATGACCCAACTACAAGAGCTGTTGCTGTACCCATCTATCAGACTACATCTTATAGTTTTCGAGATACTCAACATGGGGCCGATCTTTTTAATTTAGCTGAACCAGGCAATATCTATACCCGCATGATGAACCCTACCACTGAAGTATTAGAGCAGCGTATGACTGCATTAGAAGGTGGAATTGGTTCGTTAGCTATGGCATCTGGAATGGCTGCTATTACAGCAGCTATCCAGACCCTCGCTTGTAGTGGAGAAAATATTGTTAGCGTCAGTCAGCTCTATGGCGGGACATACAACTTTTTTATGCATTCGTTGCCCAACCAAGGTATTGAGGTGCGCATGGCTTCAGGTGATGATATAGCTGCCCTAGAGGCTTTGATTGATGATAATACAAAAGCTGTATTCTGTGAATCTATTGGCAATCCTGCAGGTAACGTTGTCGATATTGAAGAGCTATCAAATATGGCTCATAAGTATGGTGTGCCAGTAATAGTAGATAATACTGTCGCGACACCTGTTTATTGTCGACCATTTGAACAAGGAGCCGATATCATCATTCATTCATTGACCAAATATATTGGGGGTCACGGTACGTCCATAGGTGGAATAATTATCGATTCGGGAAATTTCCTTTGGAAGGGTCATCCTCGATTTCCAGTATTTAATCAACCAGACCCCTCTTATCACGGAGTGATATATGCAGAGGCCATGGGAGAGGCAGCATTTATAGGTAGAGCTCGCGTAGTGCCACTCCGTAATATGGGCGCTGCAATTTCACCATTTAATTCATTTTTAATTTTACAAGGCCTTGAAACCCTAGCTCTTAGAATGGAGCGTCATACTGAAAATGCTCTAAAAGTGGCTCAATACCTATCTGCACATAAACTTGTTAGCTGGGTTAATTACGCTGGCTTAGCAGGCGATAAGTATTATCAACTCTCAAATAAAGTTGTTTCTGGAAAACCATCAGGAATTCTAAGTTTCGGAATAACGGGTGGAGAAGACGCTGGAATTAATTTTATTGATAGTTTGAAGCTTATTAAGCGACTTGTGAACATTGGTGATGCCAAGTCTCTAGCTTGTCATCCTGCTAGCACAACCCACCGCCAGCTAAATGATGAAGAATTAAAGTCCGCTGGAATCAGCCGAGATATGATTCGCATTTCTGTAGGTATAGAGTTTATTGACGATATCCTCTTTGATATAAATCAAGCTCTAGAAAATACTAAATAATAATAAAATTGAGTTATGAATATTTTAAAAGGAGTTTTTGTGCTTAAAAAAAAACTGCTAACAATCATCGTGTTAAGCATACTTTTGGGCGTATGCATATTTACTAGTCCAGAACCACCGAGCAATCAATCTAATATTTGTTCTATATTTAAAGATCACCCCGATTGGTATGACTATGCACTAGATTCCGAAAAGCAGTGGGGTACAAGCATTGGTGCACAAATTGCTTTTATAAAACAAGAGTCATCTTTTAGGCACGATATAAGGCCACCAAGAGACAAGTTACTTGGTATTATTCCTTGGTTTAGATCCTCCTCTGCATATGGTTATGCTCAGGCTCAGGACGCTGTATGGTCGGAATATGAAGAGGAGAGAGGTTCGCTTTTTTCAAGAAGATCACATATGAAGTATGCTACTGATTTTATTGGTTGGTATAACAAAAAAAGCCGATCCGTACTCGGTATCAGCCAAACCAATATAGAGCATCTTTATTTGGCCTATCATGAGGGTCGGGGGGGCTATAAAAGAAAAAGCTACCTCAGAAAAAAATTACTTCGCAAAATAGCAAAAAAAGTTAGCCGTCAAACAGAAATCTTTGAAAGACAACTAAAAACCTGCGAAAAGAAATATAAATGTAGATACTTTTTTCAAGTATGGCCAATTTGCAGTTGAGGTTTATGAAAAATTTATTTCAGATAGAAGTCACTGTGATTAATAATAAATAAGGAAAAGACTAGGAATTAGAAGGGTTTGCCTTGACCAGAGACAATGCTAGCCCTATAATCTTCGACCATAAATTAAGTGCCCTAATATAATTAGATATTAGATGAATTTCGGTAGGAATTTGTTTTATTCATTGGTGGCTAACTGAACCAGAGTTAAGTGAAGAAGATTCGTTGCGGGGTGGAGCAGTCTGGTAGCTCGTCGGGCTCATAACCCGAAGGTCGTTGGTTCAAATCCAGCCCCCGCTACCAAATATACATATAGAATGATTTTTCTCTATGTTTGAGCGTTGAAAAAAATACGCGCAAAAAAAGCCCCTTTATGGGGCTTTTTGTTAGGAGACGCTGACTAAGTATACGATAATTCAGCAAGGGAATTCGAGGGTTAACAGTGATATCAAAAGAGGATACCCTTAAAGAGCTAATAGCCCCAGTCGTATCTGACCTAGGTTGCATATTTTGGGGTCTTGAGTACCTATCCTCAAGACGAAATAATGTCTTGAGGATATATATTGATAAAGATCCAATTACAGTTGAGGATTGCGAAAAGGTTAGTAGACAGGTAGCAAGCTTGCTAGATGTCGAAGATTTAATAACTAATAGATATACATTAGAAGTATCTTCTCCAGGAATGGATAGACCCCTTTTTACACTTGATCAATACAATCAGTATAAAGGTGAAAAGATTACTTTGAGGCTTCGTTTACCTCTCGATGGGAGACGAAACTTTAAAGGTTTTTTAGGTGGTATAGAGGGAGAAGACATTTTGTTAACGACAGAAGATAAAGAATTTATTTTTCCAATTCAAATTATTGAAAAAGCGAATATTATTCCTAGTTTTGAGGATAGTTGCGAGGCTAAAAAATGAATAAAGAAATTTTGATGGTGGCAGAAGCCGTATCAAACGAGAAGGGAGTATCCCCTGAAGTTATATTTGAGGCTATAGAATCAGCATTGGTAACAGCGACAAAAAAACGTTATGACGAGGACTCTAATATCCGTGTAACTATAAATCGTGAGACAGGTAGCTATGAATCTTTTCGATGGTGGGATGTTATTGATGACGACACTATGGCCGAGCTTGGAACTCAATTTACTCTTGAGGAGGCTCATGAAAAAGATATTAATCTCAAAGCCGGCGATGTTTTTGAGGAGAAGATCGAAGATGTTGGATTTGGCCGAATAGCAGCGCAAACGGCAAAACAAGTAATTGTTCAAAAAGTAAAAGATGCAGAAAGAGCTCTAGTTGTTGAACTATTTATTGATCAAGTTGGTGAACTGGTAAGTGGTACGGTAAAAAAGGTTACACGAGATAATATTCTTGTTGATTTAGGAAATAATGCTGAGGGCATTTTACCACGCGAAGAATTAGTAGGTCGTGAAGTTTTTCGAGTAAATGATAGAATTAGGGCAATACTGCAAGGTGTTAATTCAGAAAACAGAGGGCCGCAACTGTTACTCAGCCGTAAATGTAACGAGATGCTTACAGAGTTATTTCGTATTGAGGTGCCAGAAATATCCGAACAGGTTATTGAAATTCGTGGTGCTGCAAGAGACCAAGGTTCGCGTGCAAAAATTGCAGTAAAAACAAATGATGGCAGAATCGACCCTATCGGAGCATGCGTAGGGATGAGGGGAGCAAGAGTTCAAGCTGTTTCTAATGAGCTTGATGGTGAAAGAATTGATATAGTTTTATGGGATGATAATCCAGCCCAACTTGTCATTAATTCGATGGCTCCAGCTGAAGTTGAATCAATAGTAGTCGATGAAGAATCAAGCTCAATGGATGTTGCGGTTTCAGAAACCTCCTTGGCAATGGCTATAGGAAGAAACGGGCAGAATGTACGGTTAGCGTCAGAGCTAACTGGTTGGAAAATAAGTGTTATGACAACTGATGAAGCTCAAGGTAAACAAGATAAAGAAGTTCATACTCTTATTGATTTATTCAAGGAAAAATTAGATATAGATCAGGATGTTGCTACTGTTTTAGCCGAGGAAGGTTTTACCTCCCTTGATGAGGTTGCCTATGTCCCTTTGGAGGAAATGGCAGATATAGATGGGTTTGATGAAGATTTGGTTCAAGAGTTGAGAGCTAGAGCTAAGGATGCTTTGCTGACTATGGCCCTTACACCCGATCAAGATCTTAAAAAACCGTCAGAAGATTTGCTTGAAATGGAAGGAATGGATCAGCAGCTTGCAGATAATCTAGCCAATTCAGGTATTATATCAATGGAAGATCTAGCAGAGCAAGCAGTTGACGATCTAATGGATATTGATGGCATGGACGAAAAAAGAGCAGCCAAGCTCATTATGACAGCCCGAGCTCCTTGGTTCGCCGATGAGGAATAAGAGTTAACTCGAACAGTTTAAATTGAGGAATATTAATGGCTAACGTTATTGTAAGCGAACTTGCCAATGTTGTAGGGACACCCGTGGATCGTCTTCTTGATCAAATGAAGGAAGCCGGGCTGCCTCAAGATCACGCTGATGCTGTGGTTGGAGACGAGGAAAAACAAATATTATTAGCTTATTTAAAAAGTTTAAATAGCGATAAATCAAGAGATCCAAAGCAAATAACGCTCAAGCGTAAAACACTTAGTACATTAAAAACAAGTGCTGGAAGAAAAACAGTTAATGTCGAGGTGCGTAAAAAAAGGACTTATGTTAAGCGCGAGGTGCCTGTTGATACTGAGCAATCAGAGAATAAAGATAAATTATCTGATTCAGTTTCTATTGATGCTGAAGATGAACGTCAAGTCACGACAATACAACAAACGGCACCTGAGATATCAGATGATAAAAGTCTAGAGAAACCCTCAGCTGAAACAGTAGAAAAAGATCAATTAGATAACTTAAAAACAATAATTAAGCCAACCAAGAGTAACGATAATTCTGTTTTGGCAAAAGAAGTTTCTGAATCGGAAAAACCATCAAAAAAATATCAAAAAAATTATACAACTGCCTCTGTTGACGATGATAAAGAGGGGGAACTGAAAAAACCTAAAAAACGAACTGCAATAAAGGAGCCAAAGCATAAAATTGTTGATTTACTTAAAGCGGTTGATGATGAGATTGATGAAGAGAACAAGCCTCGACTACGAACCGGCACAAAGGTTGCAAAAATAAAAAATATCCATAAATTCAAAAAACCTGTAGATAAGATTAAATATACTGTCGAAGTTCCCAAAGAGATTCTTGTTGTTGACTTAGCACAAAAAATCTCAGTTAAATCAATTGTTATTGTTAGAGCTCTGATGAGTTTGGGATCTAATGTCTCGATTAACGAAATTTTGGATCAGGATACAGCAATCCTGGTTATCGAAGAGCTTGGACATAACGCAGTCGCAATATCTGATAAAAGAGAAGAAGAGATTCTCATTGAGAACTTAAAATTAGATGTAGATGAAGTGCTTAAACCACGTGCGCCAGTTGTTACAGTTATGGGTCATGTTGATCATGGTAAAACATCCTTACTTGATTATATAAGGAAAAGTCGTGTAGCTTCAGGTGAAGCTGGAGGTATTACTCAACACATCGGTGCTTATCATGTAAACACTCCTAAAGGTATGGTTACGTTTTTAGATACACCTGGTCATGCAGCTTTTTCAGCAATGCGAGCACGTGGGGCAAAAAGCACGGATGTTATAATTTTAGTTGTTGCGGCTGATGACGGCGTTATGCCTCAAACCGAAGAGGCTATTCAGCACGCTCGAGCCGCAGATGTAGCTTTGATCGTTGCAATAAATAAAATTGATAAAGAGGGATCTGATCCTAAAAGGGTTACTAATGAGCTATCAGCTGTTGGTGTTATCTCCGAAAAATGGGGAGGTGATACACAGTTTGTAGAGGTTTCGGCGCAAACTGGCGAAGGTATAGATGATTTGATTGAGGCTATTCTTTTGCAGGCTGAATTACTTGAATTGAAAGCATCCTATACAGCACCAGCCAAGGGTGTCGTTATTGAGTCTAGATTGGAAAAAGGGCGTGGTACAGTTGCAACTATATTGGTGCAATCTGGTAAATTAAATAAAGGTGACTTTGCTCTTGCAGGAGCAAGTGTTGGTCGTATCCGTGCAATGACAGATCAAGCAGGTCGAGCGGTAAAAGATGCTGGACCCTCTATACCAGTTGAAATTCTAGGTTTAGATGCCCCACCAGCAGCCGGCGACCAATTCCTAGTTGTTGGGGATGAAAAAAAGGCACGTGAACTAGCGGAGCTAAGGCAGAATCAAATCCGTAATGAAAGTGCGTCCTCAAAAAAATCAACAAAGCTTGAAGAAATGTTTTCTAAGTTTGAGGGTGGAGAAGAAAAAAGTAGACTCCCGCTTGTCATTAAAGCAGATGTAAGAGGATCTTTAGAGGCTATTCTTACTGCTGTAAAGGAAATGGGGAACGAAGAAGTAGAAGCAGAGGTTATATATTCAGGAGTTGGTGGAATAAGTGAGTCTGATATAAATCTAGCTATTTCATCACAAGCCGCAGTTATAGGTTTTAATGTTAGAGCCAATAATTCTGCTCGTCGTTTATCGGAAGATGAACAATTAGATCTTCGGTATTATAGTGTCATATATAATGTTTTAGATGATATACGCCAAGCTTTAGGGGGCTTACTTTCTCCTGAAAAAAGTGAAGATATACTTGGTATCGCTGAGGTTAGAGATGTATTTGGGTCACCTAAATTCGGAGCTATTGCTGGTTGCATGGTTATAGAGGGCTCAGTATTTCGCAATAAACCAATTCGTATTTTAAGAGAAAGTGTAGTGATTTATGAGGGAGAATTAGAATCTTTGAGACGCTTCAAAGATGAGGCTAGTGAAGTTCGTAACGGAGTTGAATGCGGCATTGGTGTGAAAGATTACAATGATATTAAAGTTGGTGATCAAATTGAAGTTTATGAAATTACAGAGATAGCTCGAAAATTATAAATTAGGAGCTCAGATTTATGCCAAGAGAGTTCACTAGAAAAGATAGGATGTCCGATGCTCTACAAAGAGAGTTATCTCGACTGATCCGCGATGAAATTAGAGACCCTAGACTCATAATGACTAACATCACTGATGTTGAAGTTAGTCGAGACTTAGGTAGCGCAAAAGTCTATGTAACCTTTATTGGATCAACTTCAGAAGAAGCAGGATATGATGCTACTGCAACTTTAAATGGTGCAGCTGGTTTCTTGAGAACAAGAATAGCCTCTGAAATGAAATTGAGGGTAACGCCAAAAATACGATTTATATATGATAATACTGGAAAAAGAGGGCAAGATTTAGCTGCCCTTATACAGCAGTCGATATATTTGGATGAAAAACATAAATTCATACCAAGTCAAACGTCTGATAAATTTGACGAGGACGTCTAAAGTTGGGGCGCCGGAATAAAGGACGTCAAGTAAACGGAATTTTATTGCTAAATAAAACTTTAGGTGTTTCATCGAATAAAGCTTTACAAAAGGTTAAGCATTTATATCATGCAGCTAAAGCTGGACATACAGGTACCCTCGACCCTTTAGCTACAGGAGTTTTGCCAATTTGTTTTGGGGAGGCAACAAAGTTTACTCAGTTTCTTTTGGATGCTGATAAAAAGTATAGTGCGACCGTTAGGTTTGGAATTTCTACCTCCAGCGGCGATGCAGGAGGCAAAATTATCTCTGAATCTGGCGCTATAAATTTAAATATAAAAAAAATAAATAGCACCCTGGCTGGGTTTCGTGGAAAAATTTTTCAGATTCCCTCAATGTATTCGGCACTCAAGCATGAAGGAGTGAGGCTCTATGAGTTCGCTAGAAAGGGTATAAGTGTTGATAGAAAAGCACGAAGTATAGAAATCTATTCATTGGAGATAATTAACTTTCGTCCAGGCGAGTTTCCAGAGGCAGATTTAAAGGTCCATTGTAGCAAAGGTACTTATATAAGAAGCTTGGCTGAAGATATTGGTGCATCATTAGGATGCGGCGCTTATATTTCAAATTTACATAGAGATGCTGTTGGAGAATTTAATAATAACGACTCTATTACACAAAAAGAATTAGAGTTCATAAAAAAGTCAGACTTGACGGATGATCTAGATTCCCTTTTAAAACCAATGGATGCTGGGATCCAACATCTTATGGAGGCAAATTTAACTGAAGATGCAGCTTTTTATTTTTGTCGAGGACAGCCTGTAAAGATACCTCAGACCTTTCGTGAGAGCAAAGAAGGAGATATAGTGCGTGTCTTCCAACAGGAAGGTTTATTTATAGGTGTTGGTGAGATATCAGCTGATGGTAAACTTGCACCAAAGCGATTAATAGTTTGATTTAGTGCAAAATAATTAGTGTACCTGTAAATATGCATGGGTGCCCTTTTTTTTAAACCGCATATTGGAGGAATGTATGTTAAGTGTAGATGAAAAAAAAGTAATTATTGAAGAAAACTCAGTAACCAAAGGAGACACTGGGTCTCCAGAAGTTCAAATATCTTTGTTAACAGCAAATATAAATAAACTTCAAAATCATTTTGGTGCTCATAAGAAAGATCACCATTCACGACGTGGCTTAATACGTATGGTTAATCAGCGTAGAAAGCTGCTAGATTATTTAAAAATTAAAGATGTTGCTCGATACGTAAAACTTATTAAGAAGCTTGAGTTACGCCGATAGCAATATCTTGGTGTCGTCTGAAGATAACTCATACGATTATAAGGAAGCCAAAGAAATGCCTTTTATGTTATGGCTGATCGAGTTACCTGTAATTCACTCAAAAAAAGAAATTTTTTCAAAAAAGAATTCTATTGAGTGTTTATTGGTAACACGAGCAGTCTATTTTCGGTATTTCAGAGAGCTTTGTGATATGAAAACTATTAGGAAAAAAATAATATGAAACCTGTAATAAAAACATTTCAGTATGGAAATCATACTGTAACACTTGAAACCGGACGTATTGCACGTCAAGCAACTGCTGCAGTTTTATGTACCATGGATAAGACTGCAGTTCTTTGTACAGTTGTTGCAAACAAAGAAGCTAAGGATGGACAAGATTTTTTCCCTCTAGGCGTCCATTACATAGAGAAAGCTTATGCTGCTGGAAAGATCCCTGGAGGGTTTTTCAAACGAGAAGGACGACCTAATGAAAAGGAAACTCTTACATCTCGTTTAATAGATAGACCTATTCGACCACTTTTTCCAGATGGCTTTAAGAATGAGGTACAAGTAGTCTGCACCGTTGTTTCTGCAGAAAAAAATATCGATCCAGATATAGTTGCTATGATCGGTGTATCAGCAGCCTTATCGATATCTGGAATACCTTTCAGTGGTCCTATCGGTGGTGCTCGTGTTGGGTATAAGTCAGATATCGGCTATATGCTAAATCCAACTTACTCCGACTTAACCGAATCAGACTTGGATATGGTTGTAGCAGGCACCCAGGATGCAGTATTGATGGTGGAGTCTGAGGCAAGTGAGCTTCCTGAGGATACTATGTTGGGAGCAGTACTTTTTGCGCACCAAGAAATGCAGGCTGTGATCAAGGTTATTGCCGACTTAGCTGATTCAGTATCTAAACCAAGCTGGGATTGGCAGCCAGCTCCCGAGAATACGGAACTAGCAACAGCATTAAGCGATAGAATTGGTGATGATCTAGATGTGGCTTATCGAACCATAGATAAGCAAGATCGAGTTACTCAGTTAGATGCCCTTCGTACTGATGCAATGAAATTAGTTGGTGAAGTTGAAGGTATTAGTGAAGAGGACATTCGAGATGGCTTTAAGAAACTTGAGAAAAAAATAGTTCGTGGACGTATTACAAGAGGTGAACCTCGAATAGATGGCAGGGATAGCAAAACTGTCAGAGCAATTAATGTAGAAACTAGTTTATTATCAAAAGCACATGGCACAGCTTTATTTACCCGTGGGGAAACCCAAGCTTTAGTTACTACGACTTTGGGGTCTATGAGAGATGTCCAGTTGATTGACGCATTGGAAGGAAAGAGAGAAGACCCTTTTATGCTCCATTATAATTTTCCCCCATACTCTGTTGGAGAGTGTGGTCGTATGGGCTTTACAGGAAGACGTGAAGTTGGTCATGGTAGATTAGCTAGACGTGGTATTGCAGCGGTACTGCCTTCAACTGAAGAATTTCCTTATGCGATACGTGTAGTATCTGAGATTACAGAATCTAATGGATCGAGCTCAATGGCTTCGGTATGTGGGGCTAGTCTTGCATTAATGGACGCTGGCGTTCCCCTCAAAGCTCCAGTAGCTGGGATCGCAATGGGTTTAGTTAAAGAAGAGAGTGGATTTGCAATATTAACAGATATCTTAGGTGATGAAGATCATTTGGGTGATATGGATTTTAAGGTTGCAGGAACATCAAATGGCGTTACTGCTTTACAAATGGATATCAAAATAGAGGGCATAACTGAAGAAATTATGGAAGCCGCTCTAGAGCAAGCACTCCATGCTAGACTTCACATTCTGAGTGAAATGAATAAGGTTCTCCCTTCTTCTCGCAAGGAAGTTTCTGAATCCGCACCTCGTTATCACACAATGAAAATAGATGCAGATAAAATACGTGATGTTATTGGAAAGGGTGGGGCCACTATTCGCACCTTAACAGAAGAAACTGGAGCTACTATTGATATAAGTGATGATGGTTCGATCCGCATCTATAGCGATAATTCTGATGGTCTTAATGATGCCATTTTCCGTATTGAGGAGATCACAGCAGAAGCAGAGGTTGGAAAAATCTACAGTGGAACCGTTGCTAGGATTGTTGACTTTGGCGCATTTATCACAATTATGCCGGGAACTGACGGGCTTTTACATATTTCTCAAATTGCACAAGAACGCGTAGAAAAAGTTACTGATTACCTTAAAGAAGGCCAAGAAATAGATGTTAAGGTTCTTGATGTTGACGCGAGAGGTCGTATTAAACTCTCCATGAAAGAAATACAAAAAGAAGAAAATTTAGCTGAAGGCGATGAACAAGAAAATTCTAGTCAATCTGAGAACACTGAATAAATATAAATTTTGTAAGTAATATTAAAAAACGAGGGCTTACCTCGTTTTTTTTATAAAGTAATTTTTCAGTGAAAAAAAACTGTTTAGCGTTACAATCTTATATATGGATCATTATCGCCCATTTCAATCTCATCAGTTAAAGCAGCAGAAATTTTATATGCGGCTTCTAGTTGGCTGTTTTTTCATGGCAGCCTTAACTATAATATTAGTTAGCCGATATTATTACCTGCAAGTCATCAATCATGATATCTTCATGACGAAATCAGTAAATAATAGTGTGCTTATTGAGCCAATAACCCCTGCAAGAGGAAACATATACGATCGAAATGGGGTTGAACTAGCAATAAATCGTCCTAGTTTTAATCTTTCAATAGTTAGTGAGAGAACAGTTAATCTGGATTTATTATTATCAAATGTCTCAAATCTGATATCTATATCTGATTTTGAAAAAAAACAATTTTTTAAGAGTCTTAAAAGGAAGCGAAGACCTTTTGAACCAGTTCAATTGAAAGGGGATCTTAGTGAGGAAGAGAGAGCAATATTAGCTGTACATCAATTTGATCTTCGGGGCAGTATGGTTACTGCAAAACTTTTGAGAGAGTATCCATTAGGGTCTAAGACTGCACATATAACAGGTTATGTAGGCGCTATAAACGATGAAGAGCTAAAAACATTAGACCCTCTTTTGTACTCTGGTGCTCTTGTTGTAGGTAAATCTGGAATTGAAAAGAAATACGAACAAAATCTCTTGGGTCAGCTTGGTTATCAGATGGTTGAAGTTAATAGTCTAGGTCGAGTAATGCGAGAGCTCAATAAAGTAGACCCTGTTGATGGTAAAGATTTATATCTATACTTAGATCATCGACTCCAAGAAAAAGCTTATGAGGTTTTAGAGGGAGAAAAAGGATCAGTAGTTCTTATTGAAGTAGATACTGGTGGTATTCTCGCTATGGCTAGTGCTCCAAGTTTTGACCCTAATAAATTTGTTAAAGGCATAAGCCATAAAAACTATAACCTATTGACTAAATCTTCAGAAAAACCTTTATTCGATAGAGCTTTGTTTGGACAGTATCCACCTGGATCAACTATGAAACCAGTATATGGATTGGCTGCACTGAATGAGGGAATAATTGACGAGAAATATAATATATATGATCCGGGGTATTTTCAACTTCCTAATTCAAAACATAAATATCGTGACTGGAAAAGAGGTGGCCATGGGCACAACATTCACTTAAATAACGCCATAATTGAATCGTGTGATACCTTTTTTTATAAATTAAGTACTCTAATGCCCATAAGCATTTTTCACAAATATGGAACTATTTTTGGTATTGGAGAGAAAACAGGAATTGATATGCCTTATGAGAAAAATGGAATCATGCCGTCTAGAGATTGGAAGAAAAGAACTCATAATTTAGTTTGGTATCCTGGCGACTCTGTGAATGCCAGTATAGGCCAGGGTTTCACACTTGCTACACCATTGCAGCTTGCTGTTATGACTGCAGGACTAGCAAATCAGGGAAAAATACCAGTTCCAAGAGTAGTGCGTGACCAAAACTCCCCTTTTTTGGTAAAAAAGAAAGTCAAAATAAAAAAAGAATACTGGAATTACGTAGGAAAGGCTATGAAAGATGTTGTGCATGACCCAAGTGGGACTGCACGAGCGATCAATCAAGGAATTGATTATGAGATATCAGGGAAAACTGGAACTGTTCAAGTTATAGGTATTAAGCAAAAAGAAAGATACGATATTGCTTCAACTGCAAAAAAAAATCGCGATCACGCTTTATTCATAGCATATGCTCCTAGTGATAAACCCAAAGTTGCAATAGCAATTATCATAGAGAATGGCGGAAGTGGTTCGGCTCGCGCAGCTCCTGCTGCAAAAGAGGTTATAGAAACATATATGAATCTTTATTCTATAAATCCAAATGAGGGTAAGAAGCCATGATCACAGTTGATTTCAGAATAAAAAAATCTAGGTGTTTTAATGAGTCAAAGTGAGTTTGTTAGGCGAATGAATCAAGGAAACTCAGCTTTCGTTGATACTCGAAATAAGTGGAATAGGTTGCATTTGGACTTATCTATGTTGCTAATCCTTTTAGTCCTGGCAAGCACAGGTTTAGCAGCACTTTATAGTGCTAGCGGAAAAAACTTAAATCTCGTTAATTCCCAGCTTATTCGATTTGGCATGGGATTCATCTTGCTATTAACAATAGCGCAAGTCAGCCCTCGATTTTATGAGCGATGGGCATTTGTCCCATATGTTGGCGGAGTTTTTTTATTGTTAGCTATTCCGTTTTTGGGTATTGAGAGAAATGGAGCACAACGTTGGCTAGATATTGGAGTCCAATTTCAGCCATCAGAGGTCTTAAAAGTTTCAATACCTCTATTATTGGCCAGCTATATTTCTAGAAGAGATTACCCTCCAAGCTTTAAAACGGTATTTTTTTCATTACTTCTAGTTGTTATACCGGTCGCTTTGATTGGCTTACAGCCAGACTTAGGCACAGCAATTTTGGTTGGAGTTGCAGGTTTTTCAGTATTATTTCTTGGCGGCCTACCAAGAATTTATTTAATTATATCATCCTGCTTACTTGCAGTTATTATGCCTTTAATGTGGTTTTATGGATTACATGGTTATCAAAGACAGAGAATTATAACTTTGTTTGATCCAGAGTCTGATAAATTTGGAGCAGGATGGAATATCATCCAATCAACTATTGCCATAGGTTCTGGCGGCTTAGGTGGTAAAGGATGGGGTCATGGAACTCAGTCTCAACTTGACTTTCTTCCGGAAAGCCATACAGATTTTATCATTGCTGTATTTGCGGAAGAGTTTGGTTTATTTGGAGTTTTGGGTCTTCTGGCCCTGTATGCTGCTTTAATCGTAAGATGCCTATTAATTACCATTCGATCGCAAACTATATTTGGCAGACTTTTTGCAGGAAGCTATACTTTTCTTTTTTTCTTATATGTTTTTGTTAATTTGGGGATGGTATCTGGAATTTTACCAGTTGTTGGAGTGCCTTTGCCCTTTATGAGCTTTGGGGGAACTTCAGTAGTTACTCTAATGTGTGGTTTTGGAATATTAATGGCAATTAGTACAGAACAAAACTTTGAAGAAAGAAGACGCAATGGGTAATTTTAACTGAGTTATATGTTCGCAAATATTATAGGAAAAAACCAAATATGAATATACATAGAAAATTTCTTCTGGTTCTGTTGCTTAGCTCATTTATGGGTTTGTCTTCAGCTATTGCTGATTATTCAGAGCATCCAGATGCTCAAAAATTTATTGACAAAATAGAAAATGACCATGATCGCGCGCAGATTTTAACATTTTTTAAGAGTGCAAATAAACAGCAATCTATAATCAATGCAATGAACCGTCCTGCAGAAAAAGTAAAATCTTGGGCAGATTATAAGAAAATCTTCATTCAGGAAAAAAGGATTAATCAAGGAGTTCAGTTTTGGCTCGAAAATGATGAGATTCTAACTAAAGCATCAAAAAAATATGGTGTTGCTCCAGAGATAATCGTTGCAATTATCGGCGTAGAGACATCCTATGGCCGCAATAAGGGAAGTTATCGTGTTATTGACGCCCTTACGACTCTGTCATTTGATTATCCAAAACGTAGTAAATTCTTTAAAAAACAGTTAAAAAGTTTTTTTTTGTTATGCAAGGAACAAAATCAAGATCCACTCTCTTTGAAAGGATCATATGCAGGAGCAATGGGTTATGGGCAATTTATACCAAGCAGTTATCGTAGTTTCGCTATTGATTTTGATGGAGATGGATTCTCAGATATATGGAACAACAAAGCTGATGCAATAGGTAGCGTTGCTAATTACTTTTCCCAACATGGATGGCGTTCAGGAGAAAAAATTGTTATCCCTGCAAAGTTTGATAAGTCATATGATGTATCCCTAGTAAACAAGCTAAAACTAGATAAAAACATCGGTAACCTCAAAAAAATAGGGTTTCACCCTTTATATCCCTCATCGGATCAAATTAAAGCGTTACCTTTAATTCTAGAAAATAATGATGGTAAAAATTATTTGCTAGGCCTACACAATTTTTATGTTATAACTCGATATAATCACAGTCATTTATATGCGATGGCAGTTTATGAGCTAAGTAAATTGATTCTAGATCGAGTTAAAAATAATTAAGATATAGCAAAATAGGGTTGTAATTTAATTAGACAGAGTCAAAACTATAATTGTAAGACACATAATTAATTTTTCTGATAAGAGTTAAGGTCCATGTTAGAATTATTTAAGGTTATACGGAATGTTCTTAGAAGTTTAGAACAGTTTTATGCTTTACTCGACTTAACTAACTTATGAAGTGATCCAATACTATGCGGAAAATAATGCTTACCATCATTTGGCCCTTACTTTTTTTGACAACTTTTGCGTCATCCATACAAAGTAATATATTGATTCCTGCGCCACCAAGTCTTGCAGCAAATGCCTGGATTTTAATGGATGCTAATACAGGCAAAATTTTGATTGAAAACAACGCAGACGAGCAACTTCCACCAGCAAGCCTGACAAAAATTATGACTAGCTATATAGTCGCTAAAGATCTCGAAAATGGCAGAATCAATTTAGATGACAGGGTCCCTATAAGTGTAAAAGCATGGAAAATGGGTGGATCTAGGATGTTTATTCAGGAAGGTACAGAAGTCCTTTTATCTGATTTACTCAAGGGGGTAATTGTATCCTCTGGTAATGACGCCTCTGTAGCACTCGCTGAATATATTGCTGGCAGTGAAAACGCCTTTGCAGATATTATGAATCAACAGGCTTCAATACTTGGAATGTCTGGGACATACTATAGCAATGCAACTGGTTGGCCAGATGATGGGCATCTAACTACTGCAAGAGATTTAGCTCTATTATCACGTGCATTGATAAATGATTATCCCTCTCAATATAGTATTTATGCAGAAAAATATTTTAAATTTAATAATATAGATCAAACAAATCGCAACTCATTACTCTGGCGTGATAGTTCAGTTGATGGTCTTAAAACTGGTCATACCGAGAAAGCTGGCTATTGCCTTGTAGCCTCTGCCACTCGAAAGGGTATGAGGCTCATTTCTGTAGTCATGGGCGCAAAGTCGAAAGCAGCTAGAGCACAAGAATCACAGAAGCTTTTATCATATGGCTTTAGATATTATGAAACAGATAAAATGTATTCTGCTGGTGATGTCGTAAAAAAAGATGCACCAGTTTGGTATGGTACAGAAAATAAAGTAAATTTGGTCGTATCCGAGAATGTTTACCTCACAATACCTCAAGGATCAAAAAAAGATCTCGAATCAAAGATAGTTCTGAACGGTATCATTGAAGCGCCGCTGACAGAAACACAAGAGCTTGGAAAGATGTCAGTTTCTCTTGATAAAGATACACTAGCTAAGTTCCCTATTTTTGCTGAGCATGCTGTGGATGAGGCCGGTATCTTTGAAAGATTGTGGGACTCACTTGAAATAATGTTCATGGGTTTTTTTGAGTAATGAGTGATCAAAATGTCTCAGAGTTACCATTTCTTGAAATTTTAAAAGTAAATGACTCTCAAAAGGCACCAAAAATTGAGTTTCCTTGCGAGTATCCTGTAAAAATTATAGGCCAATCTGGACCTGAGCTATATAGATTAGTAATTAGGGTTATGGAAACTCATTCACCTGGTTTTGAGCATTCAAAAATTACAGTTAGAAATAGCAAAAATCGAAACTTCCAGGCTATAACTGTTATCATCATTGCGACTGGACCTGATCAATTAGAATCCTTGTTCAGCGATTTAAAAGTTGATCCTTTAGTTAAGATGGTTTTATGAGTAATTATTTATGCCTCAGCTACCACTCCCTAATTTAATTATTAGACATCTAGGTTGCTTGAAGTATGAAGATACTTTTAAGCGTATGAAATTATTTACATCGAAGAGAGAGAAAATTACTCCAGATGAAATTTGGTTTTTAGAGCACTTTCCGGTATTTACTCAAGGACAAGCTGGTGACAATAGCTACGTTATTAAGCCGGCAGAAATACCTGTTATAAAGACTGATAGAGGCGGTCATGTTACATATCATGGTCCAGGGCAAATTACTGGTTATGTGCTTATAGATATAGAGCGACTTAGTATTGGCGCCAAAGATCTTGTAAATGTGATTGAAGGTTCAATAATAGAAACCTTAGCATTCTGTGGAATAAGTGGGCAAACTAATATTAAATCCCCCGGCGTGTTTATCGGAAATACTAAAAAAGATTTAGTTGGTGTAAAAAAAATTTCTTCTTTGGGGTTGAGGGTACGTCGTGGTTGCAGTTATCATGGATTTAATTTAAATGTTGACATGAACCTTGAACCTTGGTCAAGAATAAATCCTTGTGGCTTAAATGTAGAGATGACACAAATTTCCGATATAGCTGAAAAAAAATTTTCTTTAGCAGATATTGCGAACTTCTTGGCAGGCATTCTTGCCAAAAAATTAGGGTATAATAATTATAAGACTGAAACTACCTTAGATTAGCTTGCTGATTTCAGATTTTTGAGACAATGCTTAGCATAACACAAACTAAACTCTTCGAATTTTTTTGGCGCCAATTTATGACAGACCTCAATATTACCCCCCCTCAACGAACAAAACGAATAAAAAAAGGTGAAAAACTTCGAAGCGCCGAAAAAGTAGAGCGCATACCTGTTAAAGTAATCCCCAGTGAAAATATTTTGCGTAAACCAGAATGGATGAGAATCCGAGTCTCCCCTTCACCAAAAGTACAAGCAATTAAAAATATTCTCCGCAAAAATAAGCTGTCCACGGTTTGCGAAGAAGCTGCTTGCCCAAATCTCAGTGAATGTTTTGGTAATGGCACTGCGACATTCATGATTATGGGTGAAATATGTACAAGACGCTGCCCTTTCTGCGATGTCGGTCATGGTAAACCAAATAATCTTGACTTAGATGAACCAAAAAGTTTAGCTGAAGCTATCCATGAAATGAAATTAAAATATGTTGTAGTTACCTCTGTGGATCGAGATGACCTAAGAGACGGAGGCGCACAACATTTTGCGAATTGTATTAGAGAGTCAAAGAACCTAAGCCCAGAACTTAAAGTTGAGGTGCTTGTTCCTGACTTTCGTGGAAGAATGGAAATAGCACTAGAGATTCTTACTTCAACACCCCCAGATGTTTTTAATCACAATATGGAGACTGTCTCTCGTCTTTATCGTGAGGCTAGACCTGGCGCTAATTACGATTGGTCCCTTAAATTACTGAATGATTATAAATCTTATAATCCTAATATACCGACAAAATCTGGGTTGATGGTAGGGCTGGGCGAAACTAAAGAGGAGTTGATAAAGACGCTAGACGATCTTCAAGCTAATAATGTAGATATGGTCACAATTGGCCAATATCTTCAGCCGTCTAAAAATCATCTGCCCGTGCATCGCTTTGTTCATCCAGATGAATTCGCTGAATATGCAGAATACGGATATCGTATTGGCTTTCAGCATGTGGCTTCTGGTCCATTAGTTAGATCATCTTACCATGCCGATAAACAAGCCAGAGGCGAAAAAATAAACTAAAAAATAATTATAAATTAAAATTTATAATTGCAGGGCCAATCGATGCCAAAAAAAAAACTTTTAGATATATTTAATGCAACAGTTTACAGAGATGAAAAGAAAGTGTTCGATAAACTTTCGCTTTCTATAAAATGTGGAGAAAGTGCAGCCATCATTGGCCCTAATGGGGCAGGTAAGAGTACTTTACTTAAGCTTTTATCTCGAGAAATATATCCGATTTCAAAAGAAGGCTCTTTTGTAAAAATTTTAGGAAAACAGCTCCCCACTTTGTGGGACCTTAGAAAAAAAATTGGACTAATCTCTGCTGACTTACAAGCTATATTTGTTCCCGATATAAGTGGTTTAGGGGTAGTTATTTCTGGGCTGCATAATTCGATCGGCTTGTTTTCTCATCAAGAGATAACCGAATCAGAACTCAAGCGCGGAACAAAAATATTAGAATATTTAGGTATCCGAGATCTAGCTAATTGCCGCTACCGGCAAATGTCAACTGGGCAGCAGCGTATTTGTTTATTAGGACGGGCGCTAATTCATAATCCAGACCATTTAATTTTAGATGAACCAACAAGTGGTTTAGATGTTAGGGCAACTTATCAATACTTGAAAATTATTCGAGAGTTACTTTATAGTGGAAAAACTATTTTATTAGCTACCCACCATATTAATGAAATACCTCCAGAAATTGAGAGAGTAATATTGATTAAGGAGGGTAAAATTTTTGATGATGACAAAAAAGAAATTCTTTTTACGAATGACAAGATATCTGAGTTTTTTAATATTCCATTAAAGATATCTTGCTCGAACGGATATTATCAGGTGTGTTCTGCAAAAAAATAAAATAAATATGTCGCACCCCCCTAGCATAAAAATATAATTTTTAATTGTCATATAAAAACAATAAAGGAAAAGATAAATATGAAGATCGCCAAAGATAGTGTGGTAGCTTTCCATCATAAGATGACTGATGAAAAGGGTGAGGTTGTAGAAAGTTCTCTAGGAGAAGAACCTAGTATTTTTTTGTTCGGACATAAAAATATGATTGAAACTTTAGAGCATTCGATGTCTGGTAAAGAGATGGGCGATAAGTACAGTATTACACTTCAGCCAGATATGGCCTATGGGAGATTAAACCTTAAGAACAGGCTAAGAGTTTCAAGAAAAAGTATTGGACAAGAAGGTAAGCTTCAACCAGGTATGGTAGTACCCTTAAAAACAGTTGAGGGAACTCGCCCAGTAACTGTTGCAAAGGTTGGAAAGTTTAATGTCGATATTGATTTTAACCACCCCCTAGCAGGAAAAACTTTAACCTTTGACATAGAAATTATGGAGGTTCGTGAAGCAACATTCGAAGAGCTGAAACAAGGAAAACCTCTTCCTAAAATCACTCACTAGAGTCAGCAGACTAATAAAATTGCAATTGAAGTCCGAGTGTTACTTTACATTTCCTTTTGCCTGCGTAGCCACTGGCATTTGCATCACCATGCGTATAGTTTAAATTTATATTTGCCTTGCTTCCAGTTAGCACATAATTGGTACCCCACTCTGATGTATCGCTATTTTTACTATCTGCAGGACTGTTTTTCGTATGACGAAAGTATGGTTGAAGTTTTCCAATACCAATAATTTCTGGAATCAAATAACCTGCAGTGATATAAAATGAATCTCCATCAAAAAGACAAAAACATTTTTCTGTTTCATCTTGTGGTCTTCTTGCAAAAGTAAAGTCTGATTCTATTTCTTTATAACCGGCTTCAAAGTTGATTACACCTTTGTTCAACAAAACTTTTTCGGCAAAAATATCAAAAGCATACCCTGAAAAATCCCCTGATTCGGATTTACTCCCTGTACCATCATTTTGTGACTGAAGAGTTATAGCGGCTGTTAAGATATTACCTTGTGATCCATAATAAGTCCCACTTGTGTAGTAGTGTCCAGGTTGAGGCTCTATATTTAAAAAATTATAAGCTAGGCGCCCAGCATATAAAAAATGATTATCAGTATTTCCATAATCATTCTCAAGTCCCTCAAATATACCTAGTAGATATTGAAATCTTTCTTTCGTTCCCCAGAATACTCCTCCTTCACTTCGCCCCAGCTGTCCAGCGGGACCGTCATAATCAGCTGAGAATAAAGGTTGACGATATTGATTCCATGCCAAACCCGAATATGGGCCATTCAAACCCGGGCGATCAGAGGGTACAAGTGTTCTGCCTAACCATAGATTTGCGGAGCTATTGAATTCAAACTTTAAAAGTGCATCAATAGTCATCATTGAGTCACCTTCATATTTTTCTGTATTAATATTAAATTTAAAATAATCATGAAGCTGACCAGATATATATAAACGCATGCTATTGATTGTGAATTCTGAGCTATCGTCAGCATCACTGTCACGAGAAGCAGTTTGGAGTCTAAGCCCCCCTCCCAACGATAACCACATTGTGTCGTTTGCCTTGAGCATAAGCCCTTTTAAAGGCAAACTGGCGAAGGCTGAGGAAGATATAAAAAGAAATAAAAGAATAAATAGTAAAGAGAAATAAAGGTTTTTTGCGATTATTAATGGATACTCTAATTCAGCTCTGGATAACCTCACCATACAAGCTACCTTTTTATTCAACAAAATTTTTGATTGTAACACATACTTAGTCTAGTATATTTTTGACATAAGCTTCATGGTCGATCAACCAAAACTTCTTTTTTAATCCACCAGAGTAATGTATCGATTTTCCATCTTCCCTAATAACCCTATGACAGGGGATAATTATACTAATAGGATTCTTGTTTAAAGCGTTGCCAACAGCACGTACAGCATTTGGATTTTTTACAGAATCTGCTATATTTTTGTAAGTGACAAATGAGCCAAAATCAATATTTTGTGTCTCATCCCATATTAAATTTTGAAAATTAGTTCCTTGAATGTCTAAAGGTAACGAAAACTTCTTTCGTTTTCCTAGAAAATACTCAGTTAGTTGTTTTTTGCACTTTAGGATTAGACTGCTTGAAAGAGTAGATTCTTTCTCATCACTGAACATAACTTTTACTATCCCATGACGTGTAGCCTGTATTTTAATTATCCCAATAGGCGTGTCTAAAAAATCAGTATACATGTTGAAGTTAACTATCAACTTTAGGAGTGTTAATAAATCTGATATAAAAATTAAATTCTAGGAGTTGGTCCATACTTTTCGCACTGGCTGACCAAAATCGTCATATATTATTTTTTCTTTAGCCGTGTTTTTAGTTGTTTTTTTTGAGTTTGCTTTTGTTTGTCTTCTTGAGTCAATAGCTGCAATTACCTCTGTCATTGGAGTACGATCTACTTTTGGCTCATTAAATAATGGAGTTTTTAAACTTGCTTGCGGACTTTCTCGCCCAGTAACGCCTTTATCGATCTGTTGAATGGTTCCTCCTTGACAGGTAAATGCATCTATCTGTCGTTGGAGCTCGTCTCTAAGATCTGCTTTGGAAGGTATTTTGTCCACATTTGCCACCGTATTATATTAAATTCAAGTTTAACACTTATATTGACGCGCGTCAGCACTACCAGTTATTCCAAACAGGTTTACAGGATGATGGGAGCTTAGGGATATGACCAAGTTCAGCCCACGCTTCTCCGGGTCTATGGAAGTCAGATCCACATGATGCGAGTAAATTTTTTTCTAAACATAGGTTAGCCAAATCTTGTGTGATTTCCGGATTTTGATTACCAGAAACAACCTCGATTGCTTGGCCTCCAGCTATTATAAAATCATCTAGTAAATTCTTAAGCTTAGTTCTAGTTAACTTATATTTTTTAGGATGAGCAAGCACTGCAGTACCTCCAGCCTCTTTAATCCATGCAACGATCTGGGGGAGATCTGCCCATAAGCTCTTAATATCGCCAGGCTTTCCTGCACCAAGATACTTCCTAAAAGCTTGATCAATATTATTTACAGCACCAATGTTTACTAAGTATTGCGCAAAGTGGGGACGCCCAATATTTTCACTTTTAGCTATGTTAAATACCCCTTCTAAGGAATCCTTAAATCCTATATCATTTAGTTTCTCAGCAATCATAATTGCTCTTCGTGATCTTGCTTCTTTTTGAAAGTTGACTCCTTCTTTTAAGGCAGCGCTTTCAAGCTGTAGATTTAGTCCAAGAATATGTATATTGATCTTTTTCCAACTGGTAGAAAATTCTACCCCTGGAATAATTTTAATCAAATGATTATTTTTTATATCGATGTATTTAAAGGCCGAGATAGTATCATGATCTGTTATTGCTAGGGTATCTACCCCCATTGTTATAGCTCTATCAATTAGCACTGTAGGGTCAAGCAATCCATCTGAGAAGCTAGTATGTGAATGTAAATCGTATATCATAGAATCAGACATTTTTTTCCAGTGCATTTAAGAGCTATCATACATATAATTTTAATACTTAAAATTTCGAGCTAATTTGATGCCTAATTTATCTATTGCTGATTTATCGTTAAAGAAAACTAAAGACATAATAGCTCCAATAGATTGGAAAATGCAGCAGGATGTAATCAAACATACCTATCATTATATCCAAATCGGCTCACAATTGTTTAATAAAAAGTTTGATTTGATTCCCGTCCTATTTAACTTGAGCGGAAGAAGCGCAGGTATGTATAGATGGAAGTCTTTGGCTATAAACAAAAAAGATAAGCTAGGGATCATCCGTTATAATCCTTGGATTTTTGCTAAACATTATGAGGAAAACTTTATAACTACTGTTCCCCATGAGGTGGCGCATTATTTAGCTAGATGTATTTATGAAAAAAAATTGAAACCTCATGGCCAGGAATGGAAATCCATTATGCAGCATTTTGGAGCAAACAATGCTGTGACAGTTGATTTTGATATGAGAGGAATACCAACCCGCAGATCTAGAAAATTCATATATCAATGTAACTGTATGACTCACCAATTAGGAATTTGTAGACACAATAAGTGCTCAAATAATCAGGCTAGTTATTTTTGTGCTAAATGCCACGGTAAACTTAACTTCTCTATGGAATATTGATGCTCAAAAATGAAAAAAACTGGTACGTTTACATTATTGTGTCTAGTGACGAATCTCTTTATACGGGAATCACTACTGACGTGGAGCGTCGATTTAAGCAGCATTTGAGTCGTAAAGGAGGAGCTAGATATTTTCATGGTAGAAGGCCAAAAAAAATAGTTTATCTAGAGCATGGGCATGACCGGAGTAGCGCATCTAAACGTGAAGCTGAAATAAAATCTTTAAATAGAAGCCAAAAAATATCAATGATCAGTGACACTAAAAACTAAACGAATATCTACATCAGAATTTTCAATAATATAGAAAATAGAATGTTTCAAATAATTTACTGGTATTCCATCAAGTAATAATATTTTTTATGGAGGTTTTTTTGGACGCATGGGATGTAATAATAATAGGTGCTGGTGCTGCCGGCTTAATGTGCGCCATTACAGCTGGAAAGCGTGGTCGCAGAGTTCTCATTTTAGAAACATCGAACAGGCCCGGTAAAAAAATACTTATGTCTGGCGGTGGTCGTTGTAACTTCACTAATCTTTATATGGATTCAGATAAGTTTTTATCAAACAATTCAAAATTTTGTAAGTCAGCTCTTACTCGTTATACAAATAATGATTTTATAGAATTAGTTAAAAAGTATGACATCAATTATCATGAAAAAGCTTTTGGTCAATTATTTTGCGATAATTCATCAAAAGATATCTTGAATATGTTGCTTGCTGAGGCTAAAAAATCTCAAGTCATAATAAAAACAAACTGTACGATTAAAAAATATGAACATAAAGAGCACTTCATAATTGAAACCTGTAAAGAGAAATTTACAGCTAAGTCACTAGTTATAGCAACCGGCGGGCTCTCTGTGCCAACACTAGGCGGCACTGATTTTGGTTATGAAATAGCAAAAATATTTGGGCATACAATCACTTCACTTCGGCCTGCTTTGGTGCCTTTTGTATTTACAGATAAATTTAAGTTGATATCGAAAAAACTATCTGGGATATCTTTATGTGCTCGTCTTTCCTTACATAAATATGAATTCTATGAAAATATATTATTTACTCATCGCGGCCTAAGTGGGCCAGCAGTACTTCAAATATCCAGCTATTGGAAGGAGGGCGATGAAATAGAAATTAATCTTATGCCTTCAATAGATTGCATGAAGCTTTTATTAGAACAAAAACAAAAACAACCAAAGATACTTTTAAGATCAATTTTATATCCATTTTTACCAAAAAAATTAGTTATAGAGCTTCAAAATATTTGGTGGCCAGAAAGAAAAGAGATACCAATTGCTCAACTTCCAGATCTATTATTAAAAGAGCTTTCTGATAAAATACATAATTGGAAATTAAGGCCATCTGGAACAGAGGGCTATCGCACCGCTGAGGTTACATTAGGAGGAGTGGATACTTCTGATATTTCGTCTAAGACAATGGAAAGTAAAATAAAAAAGGATTTATATTTTATTGGTGAAGTATTGGATGTGACTGGCCATCTTGGAGGCTTTAACTTCCAGTGGGCATGGGCATCTGGCTATGTTGCAGGAGAGGTTGTTTAGATTTTTGATAAATCTTCATACTTTGAGAATCAAAAAATATATTTTAAATAATCATTTTTGGATTATAGAATGGATCGAAATGAACTAAATATCCAGACAGCTAAAATTACTTGGAGAGAGTTAGAGGTCTTCTTTGCTAACGGTACAGTCATTTATGTATCCTCTAAATTAGATTTGATCGATGTGGCTTTGGAGATGTCCTTGGATAATAAAATCCAAATTGAAGAATGGATGTCAGATAATATGGTTCATAGAGTAAGTGATCAGCAGGCCCAATTATGGCTTAATGATGAAATAATATTGTGGTCTGTAGTTGTAAAACCTTGGGTTTTAGTGCAACCAATTGAGGATTTTCATTCTTAAGAAAAAAATTAAAATTGATGAAAAGGAATTTTAATCTTGATAAATCTCCTCTCATGTAGGATCCTTCGCAATGTTTTTAAAAACACTAAATGTTTTAATCTAGAATAACAAGAAATTAAAATAAAGGGAGTATAGTCTCATGGCAGGTTTCGACAAGGTGGTTAGCACCTACGAAGAGGCGATGGAAGGGCTCACAGATGGAATGACAGTGATTGCGGGCGGCTTCGGTATCTGCGGTATACCTGAGAATTTGATCAAAGAAATAAAAAAAATGGGTACT